>Ga0265293_10000030_pt1 | contig 291168 bp, 289 predicted proteins | sample Munlanlewell138R_FD_192505 | JGI IMG/M metagenome (GOLD analysis project Ga0265293, IMG submission 192505) | Leachate microbial communities from a municipal landfill in Southern Ontario, Canada - Leachate well 138R | ecosystem: Engineered > Solid waste > Landfill > Unclassified | place...
TCCCTTTACTTATATTATATAATAATATAAGTAATTTATAAAGGTTCAGTTTCCCACAATATAACTTTTGAGAAAAATAAAAAAAGTACCTTGAAATTAATCAAAATACTTTTTCAACAGTCTGAGATGTTAGGCAACTGCCTAACATCTCTTTTTTTAAAGTTCAATCATCTTCATCAATTGATTAATATAATATTTTCTAAACTCTGGATCTTTAAATGTATCGAGTGGCTTTCTGGCTGTTTGGTTCAATTCAGACATCTGAATAAAGAGAGGGATGCTGAAAGCTGAAAATAACATCATATAGCGAGCAAAAACTTCTTTTTCGTTGTCTATTTTTAAGGTGTCTCGCAAATTCGCATAAACAACATTGGTAAATTCATTATCAGAAAAGAATGTTTCAATTAAAGTTTGTGAAGAACCCGTTTGTGTTTCTTTTGTTAAAAATAAATAGTTTAAAATTCCTACATGTTCGATAACAAAGTTGTAAATGTAATGAATCAACTCTTCTAAAAAAGATTCAATTGATTCATCTGTTTTACGGAAATTAACGAGTAAAATAACTTTCTCTTTTAACTCATCTACTACTTCGTCTAAAGCAATATTAATTAAATTGTCTTTACTGCCAAAATGATAATTTACTGAAGCAATATTAATATAGCAAGCTTCTGCAATATCTTTAATCGTAATATTGTTCTTTACCCGCATCAATTCTTTTGTTGTATCAATGATTCTTCTTTTAATATCTTTATTTTTCATTTTATCACCCTTAAACTTACATTTTAAATTTGGTTTTAAATCGTCATTCATATTGATTTTATCATAGATTTCAAAAAATTAAAACCGTTATTTAAAATTATCATTTGAATAATTCTTTTAAAAAGGATGAGCCCTCATCATGAGTCGTCGTTAAGGCCTTTAAAAAGACATTATCAAAAAAAGCTCAAGAAACGAAAAATGCTGTATAATAGACCTATAAACTTTAAGGATGTGGCATTTTGCGAAAAGAAAAATACTGGTTTAAACTCGATAATGCAGGGAAAATCTTTCCTGCGGTTTCCAAAGATAACCGCAGCAATGTCTTTCGTCTTTCCTTTTATTTAGACGAAACCATTGATTCGACCATTTTAGAACAAGCTGTTAATAAAACCATTCCTCGTTTTGAAGCTTTCGCAGTTCAATTAAAAAACGGCTTTTTTTGGAATTACTTCTCAGAAAACCATCGCTATTTTAAAGTTGAAGAGGAGCCCGATCAACTTTGTAAATACTTCCGCTCTATTAAAAATAGTGGTTATTTATTTAAAGTTTACTATTTAAAAAACAAAGTTACTCTTGAAATGTTTCATGCCATTACCGATGGTGCTGGCGCGTTACACTTTTTAAAATCGATCGTCTTTCAATATTTTAAACTTCGCGGCTTTCAATTACAACACGATAATTTAATTTTAGGAGAGTTACCCGCATCTAAAAAGGAAAGCGAAGATAATTTCGTTTCCAATTATGATAAAAACAATAAAATCCGTTTAAAAGAGGAAAAAGCCTATCACTTTAGCGGGGAAACATTTAAACACAATTGGGTTTTCTTTTATAAAATTAGACTTGATTCTAAACAATTAATCGCTTTGGTAAAAGAAAAATATCAAGCAACAATCACCCAATATATCACCGCACTACTCGCATTTAGTATTTATCAAGAGACAGTGGATTTTAGAGGCCACAAAAAACCATTGAAGGCTTTTATCCCAGTGAATTTACGACCTTATTTTGATTCAGTCACCTTAAGAAACTTTTCTTTATACATTAAAACCTCTTTTAGTAGTGAAAGAGAGTGGACTTTTGAGGAAATGCTTGAAATAACAAAAGAAAGTTTTAAAGAACAACTCATTAAAGAACAATTGCACGGACGCATCAACGCTTTAGTCGGATTTGAAAAAAATTGGCTCATCCGGATGTTGCCTCTTGTCCTAAAGACGATTGCTTTTAAAATAGGTTATAATCTCCTTGGCTCTAGTATTAACAGCATCTCTTTATCTAATTTAGGTATCGTTAGCTTACCTGAAGATTTACAAGCGAAAGTATTAGATGCTGACTTTGTTAATGCAGGGTATGGAGTTGCTGCAACTTTGATTTCCTTAAAGGGTCAAACCAACTTGATTTTAACATCTCCTCTTAAAGATATCAGCATTATGAATTTCCTAACTCAAACGCTTATTAAAGAAGGATTAAAGGTTGTCGTTGATACCAATTATAAGGAGGGTTATGATGAGATATTGTAAAACATGTCAAATTCATTATGACACAGATTTAATCCACTGCATTTTTTGTAATGGTGAATTAGAAATTCCTGAAAATGATCAGACAAGTTATAAATTCAAACCCATTACAAAAAAAAGACATCTTGGCTTCTTCTTCCGTCTCTTTGTTTTTCTTAATTTTATTAGTATTTTCTTATCACTAACCATTGATTATTTAACAGGTACACCCATTTCATGGTCGCTTGTTGTTTCAAGTACCAACGTTTATGTTATTGCTGCTCTCTTCATTTTACTTTACCCCTCATTTTGGGCATCCAAATTTACAAAAATGATGGTCGCGACGATTCTCGTTGTTATTTTAATTGGTCTATCGATTCGTGATGTTTCTTGGGCCATTGATTATGTTTTCCCGTTTGCAGCCATGTCAGTTTCTTTGGTTTTAACAGCTTTAATTGTCTCAAACCGCAAACGATGGTTTGAATATTTCCCCCCGTTATTTATTTCAATCTTAGTGGGGCTTCTTCCGGGTCTATTTATTTTACTAAAAATTGCGCAGGTCCATTGGCCATCTTTAGTCAGCTTTATTTATTCAGCCGTTACACTTTTAGGAGTTATTTTCTTACCATCAAAAAGTTCACGTGAAGAATTTAAACGTCGCTTTCATATTTAATAATAAAGGTGCTCATGGTCGAGCACCTTTTTTAATGAGTTCTTCACTTGGTTTTTTAGGTAGCGGTTCGCTAACAACCATTTTTTCTACCATGTAGTTAACAATTGCTTTGCGAGTGATGATTCCGATAAAAGTATCATAATCATCAACGACAGGAACAAAGTTTTGTTGTGTCGATAAATCAATAATGTCTTTCATGTTTGCGTTCGCTGAAATGGGTTGCATGTTCTTACTTCTAGGTACATCTAAGATACTCATTTTTTCAATTTTACTAAAATTGAGTTTATGAGATTTAATAAACCATAAGAGATCCCCTTCGCTAATCGTACCAATATAATGTCCTTCTTTTGCAATAATGGGGATGGCGCTATAGCGGTAGTTTTGCATTTTTTCAAGTGTTTGCCGAATTGTTTGGTCGCTTAAAACATGAACGACTTTGCTCTTGGGCGTTAGGCATAATAAAATATTCATATATCTCCCTCTAAAATATGTTATTGATGACATAAAATAGTTATATAATCATGAAAAGTTTGACCACTGTCATTATACCATAAAAGCCAAATAAAAACTGTCGATTTTCACCGCAAATCTAAAATTATGGTAAAATTAACATAAGCTTTTTAATGAGGTGGTTTTATGTGTGGTCGTTTTACAATAACGATGACGATGGAGACCTTTTTATCTTATTTAAATACATATGAAAAGATGGAAGTCAATCTTAAAGATTTTACTTTGCCACAATACAATATTGCCCCCACTGAACAGATCGTTGCGATGATTTATGCGAATAAGACATATCGTGTCGGTCCAATCTCTTGGGGCTATATACCTTCATTTTCTAAAGGAAACCCTTTAAGATTAATTAATGCTCGAAGTGAAACTATTTTAACGACTCGTGCTTTTAAGGATAACTTCTTAACAAAAAGATGTGTCATTTTTGCCGATGGCTTTTATGAATGGAAAGAAATCAACGGTAAAAAAATGCCGTTTCGAATCATTATTAAAGACCAACCCATCTTTGCTTTTGCTGGATTGTGGAATGATAATCGTCACCAAGGTGAAATTCCTTTTAGTGCAACCATTCTTACAACTGCTGCCAATACAGTTGTTCAAACGGTCCATGAAAGGATGCCAGTCATTTTGACTAAAAAGGAAGTTGAAATATGGTTAGATCCAACAAAAACGACTGAAGAATTACTACCATTATTAAAACCATATCCTGATGAAAAGACAGAAACGTATCCTGTTTCAAATTATGTAAATTCAGCAAAAAACAAAGATCAACAATGCATTTTACCATTATAAAGGAAAAAAGCTATACGGCTTTTTTTTATACATTCACACCACGTTTTCCGCGGACTAACAAGATTGAAACAAAAATTGCAATATATACAATACAGCCCAATAAAGCGATAATAGACCATAGTGTATGATTGCCTGAATCATAAGTAAAGGTTGGAATAAACATAATTAGAAACAGTGGCAATGCCATCGTAATCGCTGTTCCTGATCCTAAAACCAATTCTTCAGCAACTGGTGTCTCGAGGTTTGGGTCAACACCTTTAAGAAGCGCAACCCCTGTTGATGCAACACCCGTTAACATACCAAAAAGGGCAACATAATATTCATCTTGATGCTCGACATACACTTTGCGAGTCATATAACGAAGATAAATCAATGTAAAGAATCCGGCAAAGGCTGAAGTGACAATAAGTTGAACTCCAAATGATGATAAGAAATCTAAAGTAATCATTAAGACTGAACCAGTAATCATAACGTTAAAAGCAAGGGAACCAATGTTTGATAAAATATAGTTGTTCGTCATAAAACGAATGTTCTTCCCTTTTCTTTCAAATGCCTTTAAAATTTGTTTATATATAAGTGCATATACAATCCCAATAATAAAGTTGAATCCTTTAATTAAGCCAAACGCTTGTTCTCCTGTTGTGCCAAGTTTAGATAAACCTAAATCGGCAAGTAAAAGGGTGAGATATACAAGACCATAAATAATGGCAATAATAACAGCTTGTGTCGTTAATCCATCTAAAATACTAATCTCTTTCACTTTTTCAACTTCAATAACTTCAGTAGTAGCACTTGTCTCTTCATAAGTTTTGGGTTTTTCCCTTCCTCGTTTGCGGCTGATTAAGTTAATCAGAAAGACACCGACAACACCACCTGTTAAAAAGCCCAAGAGAGCATATGAAACGCCTAATGCTTCACCAAAACCACCCAGTTGGTTGGTCCACGATTTACCAATCGCATAAGCCAGTCCTGGACCTTGACCAAAACCTAAAGCAACGAGCATACCACTACCAACAAATTTATCACTAAATAACGTCAATACAAGAATAATCCCAATGACTGCTTGCAATGCATATGTCGTTGTAATTAACATCCCCGTTGACCAAATCTTCTTCTTTGACTCGGTTTTGTTTGTCTTTAATGCCAAAGCTATAAAACCAATGGCTAATGCATGGTAAACAATGTGACCCATCGCATCGACATCAAAAAACGTTTCTTTACCAATTAAGATTGGTGCAAAAACCAATGAGATAATCAGTCCAATGATACCGCCTAATAATGATGACGGAATCACAACTTTGTTTAATCCAGGAACCCAAGTCTTAAGGACTTTAGCAACAAAGATTAACATTCCAATAACAAGAAAATATACAATAATTCCCCATTCTTCCATACTACTGTTCTCCTTGATATAAATTTATTAGATCTAAAAATAAAACAGGATGATTCAATTTAAACATATATGTTTGGTTTTCATAATCGAATGATATAACATTTTTCTGGGTTAATGTCGTTCCGACAATTCGAGCAACAGCAAATGGTTTTTGAAACTGTGCCCCAGAAACTATGAGTTCGTCTTGATTCAATTCTAACGTCACTTTCCCTTGACGATAGCGTTTATCTAGTTGAAAATCAATTAAGAAATAGTCGCCAGAAAATGAATAAGAACGTTGGGGTCTTTTTTTAATAATTTGTTGCTGGAGCGAACCCCATTTAATTAAATTATTAAAAGGTAGACCTTCTAAAAAGTGATAATCGTTAATTTTTGCTAACTTACCACAATTGGAACAATAAATGTGATTGCCTCTTGTTTCAATAGTTTGTGTTTGTTCACATTTTGGACAGGCATATAAATAGCTTTCTAGTCCAACTGCTTTTCTTGATGATTTGTATTTGATTTGTTTTTCTTGGTTCCATGTATATTCATTAAAAGCAATATAGCTTTCCATTTTTTGAGCCAGTTCTTCTAAACTTAGATCAGCAATTGCTTCTTTCGTAAGGACTCTTTCGTAATGAATATGAAATTCAGGACGACGTCTTCTTTTACCCCAACGTGGGGATGAAAAGAAACCTCCATGGATTTTTGCTAAAACAAGATCATGACGAATTTTCTTAACGATTTTTGCGGTTGGCAAATAATCTGTGGGTGTTTGTTCGCCGAAAAAGGTTGAGTTTCCTTCGGGAAAAATCATAATCCCGCGTTTATCTTTTTCAAAAGCATTAATAATTGCTCGGATCGTTTGAATATCTGCTTGTCCTTTTCGTTTAGGAATTGATTTAACAAGTTTCGTCAAACCAAACTTCATTAAAGGATGCGTGTATAAAATGTTACTTGCAACTGGATAGGGATAGTTAATAATACGCATCCCAACAAAAATGGGATCGTTTAAGGATGCGTGGTTTGCAATTAAGAAAAAAGGCTCCTCACGTTTCAAGTCAAAGTCTTTTGTCGTAATCACAAATTTGTAACGAAGCTTTAAAAATGCTTTTAAGAAAAAACGAATGATGCTATTTTTTACGTTCATACTATCGCCTCACGAATTATTATACGCCTTTTATTTTGAATTTCAAACCAATTTGATGTTTTGTTTTTAAAAAAATAACCTGAAAAAGGCAAATTACTTATTTATTATACCACTCTTTCGCATTGAATAAAACGCTTTCATCATGTATAATGTAAATAAAGATAATCTAGGAGGTACGCGATGAAAGTTCTTTTTGCAAGTTCTGAAGTATTTCCCTTTAGTAAGACGGGTGGTTTAGCTGACATGGCACTATTTTTACCAAAGTCATTGCTCCAACTCGGCCATGAAATAACGGTGATTACTCCTTACTATCCTTCTGTTCAAAATTACAAAGATGCAATGATATTTAAAGGCTCAAGAAAGATAACGATGGGCGGTTTAGAAACTGTCGTTAATTTCTATGAGCTTTTTTATGAGGGGTTGCGATTTATTTTTGTTCAAAACGCCCACTATTTCGAACGTGAACATTTTTATGGCTACAATGATGATGCTGAGCGTTTTATCTGTTTTGATTTTGCGATTTTAGAAGCGATTGATCTTTTAGACTTTTATCCCCAAATCCTTCACTTAAATGATTGGCAAACAGGTATGGTCCCATACTTATTAGATGAGCATTACCGTCATCGTAATGATGGCTATTATTCAATTCACACCTTATTAACCATTCATAATTTAGAATATCAAGGCACATTTGATACATACGTCTCACGTTTTTTCAATACCGATTTTAATTATACGTACATCCATTTCGACCGTGTCAACTTTTTAAAAGCTGGCATTGAAAGAGCAACTAAAATTAACACTGTTTCACCAACATATCGAAATGAAATTTTAACCCAAGAGTTTGGCTTTACTTTAGACGGTGCTCTAAGTAATCGAAAACAAGATTTATCCGGAATTTTAAACGGGATTGATGACGATGTTTTCAATCCAAAAACGGATCATTTCCTCCATTTTAATTATAGTAAACAAAACTTTTTTTCCGGCAAACAAGAAAATAAACGTTTTCTTTTAGATCACTTTAATTTAAATCACCATTTAGATCAACCGCTTGTTTCATATATTGGACGTCTTGCAAGTCAAAAAGGAATCAACTTAATGACCCAAATTCTCGAGGACGTTATTTTAAATAGTGAGGCACAGTTTATTTTGATGGGTTCAGGCAATGAAGCCTATGAATCATTTTTTAAATATTTAGCCAATAAATACCCACGCCGGGTAGCTAGTTATGTTGGTTATAACGAAAAAATGGCGCATCAATTATACGCAGCAAGTGATCTTTTTATGATGCCAAGTCGTTTTGAGCCATGCGGTCTCGGTCAAATGATCGCGATGCGTTATGGAACTCTACCCATTGTTAGAGAAACAGGTGGCTTAAAAGACACTGTTATTCCTTACAATCAATACAACCACGAAGGAACAGGCTTCTCCTTCCGCCACTATGATGCTCACGAATTTAAAGAACAACTTTTTAGTGCACTCAATTTATATGAAAAACAACTGCCTATTTTTAAACAATTGATGAAACAAGCAATGGATAAAGATTATAGCCTTAAACAAATGGCTTTAGCATATGAACAAATATATCATACGATTATAGGAGTGTAAAGATGGAAGTTTTAACGTTAATCTTAGCAGGTGGTAAAGGGAGCCGCCTCGATATCCTTTCCGAAAGACGATCCAAACCAGCAATGCCTTTTGCAGGTAAGTTTCGTATCATTGATTTTTGTTTATCTAACTGCACCCAATCGAACTTATTCGATATTGGGATTTTAACGCAATATTTACCACTTTCCTTAAACGAACACATTGGGAGTGGTAAAGCGTGGGACTTAGACCGACGTGATTCGAGCATTACTTTGTTACAGCCACACAACTACTGGTATTTAGGAACTGCGGATGCTGTCTTAAAGAACTTAGAATTCATTCAAAGACGAAATCCAAAATATGTTCTCATTTTATCGGGTGATCATATTTATAAAATGGATTACCGAAAGCTAATTCAAAAACACAAAGAAAAAAATGCATCTTTAACGATTGCGACTCAACCCGTAGATCCTAAGGATGTGAGTCGTTTTGGTATTATGTCGATTAATGAAAACGATGAAATCATCGCTTTTGAGGAAAAACCAGAAACGTCTAAATCTAATTTGGCATCTATGGGAATTTATTTATTTAATTTAGAATTATTAGAAAAAGTATTGCTCGCCGTAGATCGCGATGATTTAGATTTTGGAAAACACATCATCCCGCATTTAATTGACACGACTAGTGAAGAAGTCTTCGCTTATCAATTTGATGGCTACTGGGTCGATGTCGGGACATACGATGCCTATTGGGAGACCAATCTCCAAATGGCTCAAGACTTTACGAAGCTCGACTTACACGATCCAACATGGAAAGTCTTTACAAAGAGTGAGGATTTACCACCCGTTAAAATTGGTAAAAATGCCGTCGTCCAAACATCACTTGTGTCCAACGGTTCAGTCATTGAAGGAACGGTAATTAACTCTGTCATTAGCCCAGGTGTTCGCATTGGTGCCGGAACAGTTGTTAAAGATAGCGTCATTTTAAACAATGCCATTATTGGAGAAAATGCCTATATTGATAAATGCATTCTAGATAAGCGTGTCGTCGTCGGTCACGAGGCAAGACTTGGACATGGAAACGACTATACACCAAATAAAGAAAAACCTGATTTACTATCATCAGGAATCACCGTTGTTGAAAAACGAGCACAAATACCAGAGGGAGTTATTATTGGTCGTAACGTTCGCGTTTTCAGCACATACACATTTCCAAATAAAGTCATTGCAAGCGGTGAAACTGTTCGCTAATGTTTATTAATTATCATTAAAAAGAAATAATAAAAATTTAACAGGAGATTATGATGAATTTTTCTGAAATTAAACTTGAAGCGAAAGATGTTTTATCTGGAAATCGGTTGATGATGTTAGTCGCGATCATTGTTGTCGGAGCACTTGGTGCTTTAACTGCCGCAACAATTATTGGTTCTATCATTGCCCCTATTTTAGTTGGTGGACTCTTTTGGTTATCACTCAAGTTATTTGAGACAAAAGAAATTGATTTTTACCATCTTTTCATTTTTTTCAAAGATTTTAACCACGCTGCTAAACTCATTGGTGTCGCCTTTTTAACGGCAATCTTCGTTTTACTTGGTACTTTACTATTTGTTATTCCCGGCATTATTTTTGCCTATCGTTATTCTCAAGCGCTTTATATTATGGCTGAAAATCCTGATTTATCTGTGACTGAAGCGATGAAACAATCCCAAGAAATGATGCGTGGATATAAAATGAATCTATTTTTCTTTCATCTTTCTTTTTTCTTCCATTTTGTTTTGGGCGTTTTAACGTTTGGTTTATATTTCCTTTATATTATTCCTTATATTGTAGCAGCCAACGTCAATTACTACCGCCACTTATCAGGCCAAAGAAACAAAAAAACAACGAAGATGATCGATTTTAATTAATAAAAAAACGCTAATAAGCGTTTTTTATAAGAAATCATACGGTGATATCTCATCCTCTAAGTCTACCTCAAGTTGGTGGTTCAGACGATAAGCCAACGTCGTTTGTCGTTTTGTTTGTAAATGAGTTGAGGCATAAACAAGTAAATTCATATCCCCTAAAATAATGAGAAATTGTTTTGCGCGCGTAATTGCTGTGTAAAGCAATTCTTTTTTTAGCATATGGATATGACTTCTAACCATTGGAATAATCACAATTTTATATTCACTTCCTTGCGCTTTATGAATCGATACTGCATATGCTAAACTGAGCTCAGATAAATCTTGTTGTTCATAAATAACACGATTACCATCAAAAGTAACAATCATTTTTGGCTTATCGTTTTCATCGGTAATAATCGCCTCAACAAGACCAATATCACCATTCATAATCCCTCGTTTAGGGTCATTGACAAGTTGGATAACTTTATCGTTTTCATAAAAGGTCGTTTCTTGATAAACCATTTTTCTTGTTTGGTTAGGGTTAAAAGCTTTTTGTAATAATTCGTTAAACGCATCAATCCCTAAATCACCTTTATATAAAGGAACAAGCACTTGAATGTCTTCGACCATGTCATAGCCTTGTTTTAAAGCTCCACTAATTTGTTGGATCATGGTCTGTTTAATTTTATCGGCTTGTGCACTGTATAAATACACATCATTTTCTGTTTTTAGATCTGCCTTGGAAATTGTTTGTTGATTTACAAGTTGAGCCAGATGAACAATACTAGAATCTTTCGCTTGTCGATGAATTTCATCAAGACGAATCACAGGAAGTTTGTTCGATTCAATTATATCTTGTAAAACTTGTCCTGGTCCCACAGAAGGGAGTTGATCAACGTCGCCCACGATAACGATTTGGGCATCTGGTTTAATTGCAGAAAACAGCCTTAAGGCTAAAAATAAATCAATCATTGATGACTCATCGATAATAATGAGTTCTTGGCTCAGCAAATGACTTTCATCGTACATAAACATGCCTTCATAGTTATACCCTAAATGGCGGTGAATCGTTGAGGCGGGAAAATCAAGAATTTCTTCCATCCGTTTAGCAGCTCGTCCTGTTGGCGCTAAACAAGCAATCTTTTCAACCAAAGATGGATTTTCAGCTTTAAGTCGATGATAACGAAAATAAACTTGAAGAAGGCCTTCAATGATCGTTGTTTTTCCGGTCCCTGGCCCACCTGTAATAACTGTAATTTTATTGGTCAAGGCAACTTTAATAGCTTCTTTTTGAATATCAGTATAAGCGATGTTTTGTTGAACTTGAATCAAATCAATGAAGGTTTCGATGGCTTCAATATCTGGTTGTTTAAATGGGTGTTCCTGGATAGTTAATATTTTTTCCGCTAATTTAATTTCTGTATGATAAGACAACGCTAAATAGTATTTATCGTCATCAAAAATAATTTTCTTCTTATCGATTAAAATTTCAATGGCTTCATCTAAAACCATGGGTTCTCCCAAAACATAATGAACTCGGTCTTGAAGTTGTTCAGCCGTTAAATAAATATCACCATTTTGATAAGTCAAATGGTCTAATGTATAAATAATGGCTGCTTGAATGCGCTTAACATCATTTTTTTCTAATCCCAATTTTTGGGCAATTTGGTCTGCTTTAATAAAGCCAATACCTTCAATATCATCAATGAGTTGATAAGGATTTTCTTCTAAAACTTCAATTGTTTTAAATTGGTATTTGTTGAGTAACTTCATCGCGACATTTGCAGTAATTTCGTAGCCATAAAGGTGAACCAATATCCGTTCATACATCTGGTTCTCTTGTAGTTGTTGGTGGAATTTAGCAATCCGAATTCGGTTAAGACCAACCTCGCCAAGGACTTCGGGATTATCTAAAATTTCTTGGATTGCTTTTTCTCCTAAGTAATCGACTATTTTCGCCGCTGTTTTTGGACCAATACCGGTAAAAAAATCACTTGATAAATAACTGATTAAACCCAGTCTTGATTGTTTTTCTGATTTATGAAAAGACGTCAGTTTAAATTGTTCGCCATACGTTGAATGAGTCGTCCATTCACCAACAAATTCATACATGACATCTTCGCTTAACTTAGGAAAATAACCGACAATGGTAATTTGCTCATCGGTATCCGTAATTACTCTAGCAATGGAGTAACTATTTTCTTCGTTATGATATACATAATTTTTAATTTTGCCGTTTAAACGATCCATAAATACCTCTTTCGCTATCAAACAAATTATAACATGATTAATTGCAAAAAAAGGAACCTTCGTTCCTTTTATCGATAAGCTCTTTCTTTTCCATCCATAAAGACTTCTTCGATAAAGCCAGATCCGACACAGACTTCTTTTTGATAAAAAGCACACACCTGTCCCGGTGTCACCGCTTTTACTTTTTGAGGGTAACGAACCCGAATGGTTGTCTCATTTATCCAAGTTACGACCACATCTTGATCGGGTTGACGGTATCTAAATTTAGCGGTCATTTTTCCATCTGTTTTTGGTCCACGCCAAATAACATCGGTAATAATTGCTTCGTCAGAATATAAGTGTGGATGTTCTTTATCAGGCTCAACAAATAATGTGTTAGTCTTTAAGTCTTTACCCACTACATACCAAGCTCCACTAAAATCTTGAGATCCTCCAATACCTAACCCTTTTCTTTGTCCGATGGTGTAATTCATTAATCCTTGATGTTTTTTAATAAAGACCCCTGATAAAGTGCGCATATCACCGGGTTGAGCAGGAAGGTAATTGCTTAAAAATTCGCTAAAATGGCGCTCGCCAATAAAGCAAATACCCGTTGAGTCTTTTTTCTCTGCTGTTATAAGTCCTTGATCGTGAGCAATATCACGAACTTCTTTTTTGGTTAAATGACCAATAGGAAAAAGCACATTTTCTAACTGTTCGGTTTTTAACTGGGATAAAAAATACGTTTGATCTTTATTGGTATCGCGACCTCTAACTAAAAGAGGTAACCCGTTTTCATGACGAATTTGAGCATAATGACCCATGGCAATATAATCTGCGTCAAATTGTTGAACATAATCAATAAATGCTTTAAATTTAATTTCATTATTACATAAAACATCAGGATTTGGAGTTCGGTTTTTTTTGTATTCATCAAGAAAATACGTAAAAACACGATTCCAATAATCTTCAATAAAATCGACGCGATGCAACTTGATTTGGAGTTTTTCAGCAACTTTAACAGCATCTTGGTAATCTTTTTCTTGTTCACATAGCTCATCAAAAGCTGTCGGATTACCTTTTAAATCTTGGTTTGTTGCACTGTCCCAGTTGCGCATAAAAACGGCTTCTACATGGTAGCCTTCTTTTTTTAGAAGGTAAGCAGCAACACTACTATCAACGCCGCCACTTAAGCCAATCATTACTTTTTTATTTTTTTGATTCATAGTTTCACTTTCTTTTTTATGTCGCTAGGTAAACGATATTCTCCCCTTGGGGAGAGGCTAACGCCTAGTACTTTAGGTCCTTCGGGTAATGTTTGTCGCTTAAACTGATTGTTATAAAAGCGGGTAAAGAAGCGATTAACATACGCTTTAGCTTCTTTGTCTGATAAAGCAAAGGCCATTTCTAAAAGCCATTTCATTTTCATCTCATCCGCACCACATTGTAAATGGTGGTACAACATAAAATCGTTAATAATATAACGGCCTAACGTCATTTCTGTTTCTTGGTTTTTAATAAGTTCAGGTGAAATTGGCTGATCGATAATTTCACCAATCGTTGTTTTAAGATCACGATATTCAGTATCTTTAAAATACATTAACAAACTTCTAACCACAGTTTTTGGTAAACCAGCGTTAATGGCATACATGCTCATCTGATCACCATTATAAGTCATCCATCCTAAAGCAATTTCAGATAAGTCGCTTGTCCCTAAAACAATGCCACCATGTTTATTTGCTAAATTCATTAATGTTAAAGTGCGAATTCGTGCTTGAACATTTTCATATGTCACATCTTCTTCTTGATGGTCGATGTCTTTTAGATGTTGTTCGACTGCATCTTTAATCGAAATATCTAAGATAGTTACACCCAGTTTTTGAACAAGTTCTAAAGCATTGTTCATCGATTCTTTCCGGGTCGCTTCAGCGGGCATTAAGACACCAATAATCTTTTTAGAATCAAGGCCTAATCTTTTCATTGCTTCGTGCGCCACCAACAACGCCCATGTCGAATCGACACCTCCAGAAACACCAATGACAAGTTTTTGGACTTCTTTTGGTAACGACATGATTTTTTTCATTAAAGCATACACTTGGATATTTCTAGCTGTTTTTAGTTGATGTTGTTGATCTTTAATCGGTAAAAAAGGATAACGCTCAAGCGGTGTTTCAAAAACGTAAGTATCCGCTTCTATTATCGTAAAAGGCACGATTTGATATTGACTTTCATGGTGTGACTGCAAATCTTTAAATGTGCTATCTTGTCGCTTTTGATAATTAATACTCGTGAGGTCAATATCAGCTACCAAGATTTCTTCTGTGAGTGAAAAAGGTTGACTTTCGGCAATCATCTCGCCCATAGAGGCAACCATCTTATGACTAGAAAAGATAGTTTCACTACTTGATTCATAATGGCCTGTTGTTGTATAAACATACGCGGCGATCTGTTTTCGTGAGTGATCTAAAACAACTTGGCGGCGTAAATGTTCTTTGCCAATGTATTCTGTTGAGGCAGATAAATTAAAGATCAGGTTGGCACCTGCTAAACTCATTTCATCACTGGGTGGATATGGTGACCATAAATCTTGACAAATTTCAACTCCAAAACGAATCCCTAAATGGTTATCTTCAAAAAGGAGTCTGCCAAAAGGAACGATTTGTCCCCATAACTCAATCGCTGTTAAACCAACATCTTTACCTGAATGAAACCATCTTTTTTCATAAAACTCGTGATGGTTTGGTAAAAAATATTTAGGAATGACACCTAATATTTGTTTTTGTTGCACAACAACAGCACAATTATAAAGCGTTCCCTTAATTTCTAAGGGCATTCCTAAAAGATAAACACCTTGATAAGTTGTTGTGTCCATAATCGTTTTTAAAGTTTCTTTTGCTTCTTTAATAAAGCTTTCTTGAAAAAAGAGATCACTTGCTGTATAGCCAGTTATCGTTAATTCAGGAAAAACAATCATCCCTGCTTTCGTTTGGTCTAAAAGACGAATGATTTCATTTTGATTGTGTTCAATATGACCCACTTCAATTGGGGGTGTTGCAGCTGCAACTTTGAGAAAGCCGTGTTTAAACATAATTACTCCTCATACAAACGATATTTTTTTAAATAACGATAAACAGGATCAGTTGTAAAGTGTCGATATTGTTCGCTATTTTCTCTGATTTTTGATGCCGAAACATCCATATCAAATTCTAAATAATAAAATTGATGGTCAAAAGCTTTAAATTTTTCTTCAATTAAAGCTCGGTTTAATTTTAAATTACGATCAATTAAAATCAAAGGATATGTTGCTAGTAATCGTTTTGCTTCAATCCATGTATCTAGCTGTTGCAAGTGATCATAACCTACAACAAAGGCAAGGTTATCATAAGACTCTTTTAACTTATCTAGAGCATAAACTGTACCTTTAAAGCCAACATCAGCCTCTAAAGAAGAAATTGTGATTTTATTGAGATAGTCTTTAAATAAGAGTTTAAGCATCTCTTGTCGGTGCTTAAAGGGCGCAAGTTCTGGCTTGCGATAATCATTTCCTACCGGCAAAATAATTATGTGAGCCTCAGGAAAATGTTGCCATAAAGTTTCAACAATTTTCAAGTGGGCAAGGGTGGGTGGATTAAAGGATCCCCCATAAACGATATTCATAAAATCACCAACCATATTATAACATAATTCATCTTAATGTTGGTAAAAATCATCACTTTTATACCATTTTAAAACCGCTTTAAGAGTCGACAATCAAGCGTTTTGCTTTGTATTAATAACTATAATTGATATAATGTAGGTGCAATAATTGAAGCTAGAAAAAAGAACGAAAGGGTGCGACATATGGATTTAAAAGAAAGATATTTTAATAAAATTAGATCAGAACGACTCCGACTAACAAAATCTCGTAAAGCGATGATAGAGATTCTTGAAAATAAGCACTTGACTTTCAAAGAAATTCAAAAGGCTTTAGCAAGCCGTGGCTTTTATAATGTATCAACCATTTATAATAACCTTGAGTTTTTAATGGAACATAAAATGGTTGTCGAAATATATATTGACAATGTAAAATATTACGATTTGGCGATGGACAACCCGATGCACAGTGTTGATAGCCATATCCATATTCTCAATAAAGAAACGAATGAAATTACTGAAGTGAACAGCCCTGAAATCTTTGATTATTTAGTCAATCATGAAGCTTTTCAAGATCTTGACTTAGAATATATCCGTATTATTGTTTCAGCGCATAAAAAGAAATAAAACAATATTGGTGAAGTTTAACAAAAAAAGGCATGCGCCTTTTTTTTATATTCGCTCAGCAATTCTAAGTTTTGCTGACTTTGCTCGAGGATTTTCGTTCATTTCTGCTTCTGTTGGTAAAATGGGTTTTCTTGTGATTACTTTTAAATTAAATGTTTCATCGATTAAACCAGGAAAATTCTTTGGAAGTTTTGATGTGCTTTCTTCTTTAAAGAAATGTTTGACAATTCGATCTTCTAATGAATGGAAAGAAATCACGACAATTCGACCACCTGGTTTAACAACACGGAGTGCTTGTTTTAAAACAGCTTCTAAAACGTCGAGTTCATTGTTAACTGCAATTCTTAATGCTTGAAACACCCGTTTGGCACTATGACCTTTTTGATTACGATTAACTTGATCAGTAATTTTGACTAAATCACTCGTTGTTTTAAGTGGTCTTGAATCAACAATACGTTTCGCAATTTGATGAGCCATCTTTTCTTCACCATAAACGGTAAAAATCCGTCTAAGTTCAGCAAATTCGTATGTATTGACAATGGTTTCAGCTGTTAAGGTTTGGTTTGGATCCATTCTCATATCAAGGGAGGTTTCCTCTAAATAGCTAAACCCTCTATTTGCATCATCGATTTGAAAACTGGACATTCCTAAATCTAAAAGTAAACCATCGATTAGAGTGACACCGAGTTCATTGAGACTTTCCTCAAGATGGATAAAATTACGATTAATTAATTGAAAATGTGGATATTTTTCTAACCGTTTTTGGGCATAAGCAATGGCAAATGGATCTTGATCAAAAGCAAATAAAAAACCTGTTTTTAGTTGTTTTAATATAGCTTCAGCATGACCGCCGCCGCCTAAAGTTCCATCAACATATATTCCGTTTGGTTGAATTCTTAAACCTTCAATCGCTTCATTTAATAAAACTGAATCATGTTTCATAGTCGTTCTTCCTTTTAAATATCACTTTTACTATAACGAAAAGTGAAAGTATTGTCAATTTATGCAAAAGAAAAAGGTACCGATGTACCCTTTCTTTTAGTCAGCTTTCGCCTCTTTTTTGGTTAATACTTGTTGACCTTTGTAATAACCACTGTTTGGTGTTACACGATGCGGAAGTGTGAATTCACCAGTTTGTGGGCAAACAACGAGTGCCGGTGCTTTAAGTTTGTAATGCGTACGGCGTTTTCTTTTCGCAGTTTTTCCCGTTCGTCTAAATGGAACAGCCATCTGTTCACCTCCTATTTTTTCAAGTATTCTGTTAACTCAGCAAATGCAGGATGTGGACTCTTTTCCTTTTCAAAAAGGAGTTCTTTTGCATCTGGATGATAAACTACATATGGTTTTTCACTCATAATATAACCAAAGATGATATCAGCAAGATCTAAGTCATCAGATAAAGCGTAATCAACATCATTGTTTGAACCAAAGATGACATCTTCAGTAAATTGTAAATGGTAGGGCACAGGCAAAAAGGTTTTTGCACAAGCAAGGGTCATTTTAACATCTACCGTTAAAACGACCGATAGTTGCGCCTCTTCGTGTTGTAACTTAAGATGAATTTTTGCTGGCTCTATCTCTAAAATATCTTCTACATTTTTAATATAGTCTTGAAAATCATACGTAAAAGTCAATGAGGTTTTATCTTTGAGTGACTCAAGTGAAATTTTCATAAACATCACCTCAACGGACCAATTATACAGAAGATAAGGAGAAAAGTCAATCATTAAGTAGGTTTAAATTTGTTTTGCTTGACGGACTTTAAGTTTAATTAAATCGAGAATGCTTTGCTCGGTTGGTGTTAACAACCCTTCTAGTTCATAACCTTCAAAAAGTTGGTGATTTCTTAAGTGGAATGTCACATCGGTTCCATCACTTAATCCTAAAAAGAGATCTAAAATTAAGTATTTTGGCTTTTCGATATTATCATAGTTCAAATACGTCTGAATGTGGACGATGTCAAAGTAATTGACTTCGCCAGAAACGTCATTGGCAATATGACCGGTCCGGTGATCAATTTGTGATTGATAGTAATGTAAGTGATCTTCACCAAAGTATAAAATCGTCACCAACGCTTGGTCATGGATTTGGTTGTAGTTGTTTTTACCTGTTTTATCGAGGCGATAATTGACACGTGAGCCCGGATAAAAAGGCTCTGGAACAGTTAAGACAATTGCTTGATCATAGTCTTTGCTTTCTAGACTTGATAGTTGTTCACCACGAGCAATTGCGGTTTGATAATCAGCTTGGATAAACTCATAAAAAGCTTTCTTCCGTTTCCCAATCATCTTCCGGAAATATTTTTTAGAATATTTTGGTCTTTTTCTTTGTCTTCTAGGTTTAGTTTTTTTAACAGGATTTTCTTGGAGATTAGTCACATCAATTTCTGGTTCGAGTTTCTCATTTTTTGGATTGGTTCGCTCTTTTTTCATTTGACAACCACCTTTCATCTATATCTTATTTTAACAAATGTATGAATAACTAGTCAAACATTTTTCGGTATTTCTTCTTTTTCAGTCAGATTACTCTGCAACAAGGACGCCTTCTAACAATAAATCGTGGAATTGTTGCTGGTTTATATCTAAGATATAATTAGCAAGATTATTTTTAGCCATCACTTCATTGATTGTTTTTGCTGTGTATTCTAAGCCAATAAACTGTTTTTCAAACGGTTCAATTGGTTGAATATCAAAATAATCACCTAAAATTTTGAAACCTTGGATCTTACCTTCTCGTAAATCAAGCATGACTTCAAAAAGACCACCTTGAATTCGTTTTTTAATTGTTTTTGTGTGGGGTGGTTGTTTTTTGTAAATCCAATCCGTTGTTTCATATTTTTTTGCCATCTCTTTAATTTTTACAACTTCTTCTGGAGTGATTTCGATGGTTTTGTTTGTTAAAGTATTTTCAAAGTGTTTAATGAGTTGTTCTTGAGTCATACCATTTAAATAAGGCTTTAAATTAACCACACGAGAACGGACACTTTGAACCCCTTTACTTACAAGTTTTTCATCGGATGGAGTAATAGCACGAACCATCGTTTCTAAATCACAATCATATAAAAACGTTCCATGCATTAACATGCCGTTTTTGTTTTGTAAAAAGGCGTTTCCAGAAATTTTCTTTCCTTCAAAAAGGAGGTCATTTCGGCCACTAAATTCGATTTCAACATTTAGTAAGCGCATCGATTCTATAATTTTTGATAAATAGGTTTTAAAGCTAAACGTGTTATCTTCTCGTTTAGTAATAATGGAAAACATCGTGTTGCGATGGTCGGCATAAACACAACCACCACCTGTTGGACGGCGGTAGACATCAATATTATTTTCTCGTAAAAACTCTAGATTCACTTCATTTTCTATCACTTGGTTTTTACCGACAACGACGCCATGAATTTCCCAAGTAAAAAAATAAGTTTCTCCTGGTTTCAATTTTTCATTTAAAAGATATTCCTCAAGGGCAAAATAAAAATAAGGTTTTAAATTGCCTTCGTTATGATGGCGAATTAAGATCATCTCATTTCCTCCTTATTGACCTACCAAAATTATATCATTTTTTCATTTCTTTCCCAAGAATAATGACATGCAAAAAAGGAACCATTAAGCAATCAGTCGCTTTCATTTGGTTCCCTTATCATTTTGGTCTTTAATTTTTAAACATGTTTTTAAATTTGTCCCAAACAGAATCTTTTTGTTTCGCTTCAAGCTTCGCTAATTTTTCATAAAGAGTCTTTTCTTCGCTCGTTAACGACTTCGGTGTTTTAATTTGAACAACGACTTGTTGATCACCTTTTCGTTTGGTACGGACATTAGCAATCCCTTTATCACGCATTCTTAAAATGGTTCCATGCTCAATTCCAGCAGGTATCTTTAAGTTAACATCGCCATAAATCGTTGGCACTTCGACTGTAGTCCCTAAGACAGCTTGTGTGAGCGAAAGGGGGACTTCTAAAATCACATCGTCATGGTTTCGTCTAAAAAATTTATGGGGACGAACGCGGAAGTTTAAATATAAGTCACCTTTCGAACCTCCACGGCTGCCACCATCACCATAACCTGCGACTTTAAGACTCATGTTGGTATCAACACCGGCTGGGATATTAACATCAACCGTCTTAGTCACTTTTTCACGACCACTGCCTTTACAGTGATTACATTTTTTCGTAATAATTTTACCTTGTCCACCACATTTAGGACACACTTGTTGAGATCGCATGGTTCCAAACATCGTTCTTTGATCGACGTTAATAAAGCCATCACCATGACAGCGATCACACACTTCGATATCCTTAGCAGACTCCGCTCCTAAGCCGTGACAAACATGACATTCCTCATCAATTTGTACGGAAATGGTTTTTTTCGTTCCCAAAGCCGCTTCCATAAAATCGATGGTCATGCCTTTTTCTAAATCGTTACCGCGTTGAGGTCCCGTTGATTGACCATAGCGTTGCGTCCGTTGACCACCGCCAAAAAACTGGGAAAAGATATCGCCAAAATCGCCGAATCCACCAAAACCACCAAAACCTTGACCATTTTGAAAAGGACCTTCTTGATGGCCAAAACGGTCATATTGTGACCGTTTTTGAGCATCCCCTAGTGTGTCATACGCTTCTTGAACTTCTTTAAATTTTGCTTCTGCGTCGTCTTCTTTAGAAATATCAGGATGATATTTTTTTGCTAGGGTGCGATATGCTTTTTTAATTTCTTCTTCAGTTGCGCCTTTTTTTATTCCTAATACATCGTAGTAATCTCTTTTTGCCATTTAAGCATCAACTCCAATTATGCCAAGAAACATTTTGCTTTGGCTTATTTTTCTTCGAATTCAGCATCAACAGTTTTGTGATCATCATCATCTTTTTCATCAGTTGATGCCGTGTTTTCTTGGTTCTTTTGATATGCTTTGACAGCAATTTCTTGAGCGTCTTTTTCTAAAATCTCAATTTTCGCACGAATGTCTGCGATATCATCGGTTTTTAAGGCTTCTTCTAAATCTTTAATTTGACCTTCAAGTTTTGTTTTTGTTGGTTCATCAATTTCATCTTTTAAATCGTTCATTGCTTTATTTGTTTGGAAAATTAAACTTGAAGCTTCATTTTTCGTATCGGCTGCTTCACGTTTTTGTTGGTCAGCTTCTGCTTGTTCTTCAGCTTCTCTAACTAAACGATCGATTTCAGCTTCTGATAAGGCACCTGTACCCGTGACTGTAATACTTTGTTCTTTATTTGTTCCTAAATCTTTTGCTTTAACAGAAACAATACCATTGGCATCAATATCAAACGATACTTCAATTTGGGGAACACCACGAGGTGCTGGTGGAATATCAGTTAATTGGAAACGTCCTAAGGTTTTATTATCTTGAGCCATGGAGCGTTCTCCTTGTAAAACATGAATATCAACTGCTGGCTGATTGTCAGCTGCTGTTGAGAATACTTGTGATTTAGTTGTTGGAATGGTTGTGTTTCTTTCAATTAATTTTGTGAAAACACCACCAAGTGTTTCAATACCTAGTGATAATGGGGTAACATCTAATAATAAAACGTCTTTTACGTCACCCGCTAAAACGCCACCTTGAATGGCTGCACCCATCGCAACAACTTCGTCTGGGTTCACACTGCGGTTTGGTTCTTTTCCGAGTTCACGTTTAACAGCGTCTTGAATCGCTGGAATTCTTGTTGATCCACCAACTAATATCACTTGATTAATGTCGTTTGCAGTTAATTTAGCGTCTGACATTGCTCTTCTTAAAGGTGTTTGAATCTTTTGCACTAGATGAGCAGTTAACTCATCAAACTTTGCTCGTGTTAAATTCATTTCTAAATGAAGTGGACCTGCATCACCCATCGTAATAAACGGTAAGCTTATTTGTGTAGTAGTTAGGCCGCTTAATTCTTTTTTCGCTTTTTCAGCAGCATCTTTTAATCGCTGTGTTGCCATTTTATCTTTGGATAAATCAACACCATTTTCTCTTCTAAATTCCGCGACTAAGTAATTCATCACTTCTGTATCAAAGTCATCGCCACCAAGTTTGTTATTTCCTGCTGTTGAAATGACTTCGAATGTTGCGTCTGCAAGTCTTAAAATGGAGACGTCAAATGTTCCCCCACCGAGGTCAAAGACTAAGATGACTTGTTCTTTATCGGTTTTATCGATACCATAAGCTAAAGCAGCTGCAGTAGGCTCGTTAATAATCCGTTTTACATCTAAACCTGCAATCCGACCAGCATCTTTAGTTGCTTGACGTTCTGCATCGTTAAAATAAGCAGGAACTGTAATAACGGCTTGCGTCACTTCAGCACCTAAATAATCTTCAGCGGTTTTCTTTAAGTTTTGCAAAATCATCGCTGAAAGTTGTTGCGGTGTATATTTTTTTCCATCAATATCAACCGTGTAATTTTTTTCACCCATATGTCTTTTAATGGATGATACTGTGTTTAAGTTTGTAATTGATTGTCTTTTAGCAACTTCGCCAACACTGATGTCTTCCCCTTTAAAGGAAATAACGGATGGGGTTGTTCTTCCCCCTTCAGCGTTTGTAATAACTTTCGGTTCGCCACCTTCCATGACGGAGACAACAGAGTTTGTAGTTCCTAAGTCAATACCAATAATTTTATTTGTCTTTGCCATTTTTTTCACTCCATTCATTGATTTTTACCATGGCTGGTCTTAATAATTGATCTTTGTATAAGTAACCTTTTTGAATCACAGCTAAATTGATTCCGTTCGCTTTTGTTTCATCGGCTTCTTTTTCAACTGCGTGATGAAACTTGGGATCAAATTGCTGATTGAGGGCTTCGATTTCTTTGAGGCCATCATTTGTTAAAATTTGAAAAAATTGATCATTTAACATTTTGAATCCATACAAAAAGTTTTTAAGCATTTCATTATCTGTCGGCATATTCACGATTTTATCCATTTGATCTAAAGGTTGTAAAAGATCTAGGATTAAATTTTTTGAGGCAAACTTTCTGTCGTTAATTCGCTCTTGAGTCATTCGCCTTTTGAAATTCTCAAGCTCGGCAGTGTTTCTTAATAACTTATCTTTTAAAACTCCAATTTCTAACTCTAATGATTCAAGATGTAATTTTTGCTTGCTTTTCTTTTCTTTTTTTGGTGTTTCTTCAACATTTTTTTCATCCTCGCTAGGACCGTTGAATTGTTCTACTTTCTTTTCTTCCATTTAATAACTTCCTTTGCTTATTTTTTATATAGTTTACTAAAGTTGCTGGCAATATATTCAACTAAAGGAATCACTTTACTGTATTGCATTCTTGTGGGTCCTACAACCGCAATCGTTCCGTGTTCCTCTTCGCTAATGCGATAAGGAATTGAAACTACAGTGCAGTTTTCCATGGGAATTAACTTTAAGTCGCTTCCAAAACGCACGGCTAGGCCGTCTTCTTCGCCAATGACGGTTAAGAGTTCCCGCCTGTTTAACATCTCAACGAAACTTTTAATTTGATCGCGATTATCAAATTCAGGCTGATTTAAAATGTTTGATATCCCTGATAAATAATAATTTTCTTGCGCAAATTTAGAAAAAGCATCGATGAATGAATCAAATATGTGTTCTTGATAAGCCATGAATGAATCGATTTGGCGTTTAGAAACAGAGTCATGTAAAATCGCTTCTGCTTCTAAAACCGTTCGGTTTTTAAGTAAGTCATTTAAAGTTTGAATCACTTTTTGAACCCCACTGAAATCACCATTGGCTGGAATTTGAATCGATTGATGCTCAACATGGCCTTGGTCAGTTACAATTAATATGACTGCTTCTGTTGGGCCTAAATGAATAAAGTCAATCTTTTTAATTTTCGCTGTTTCACTACTTGGACCGATTGCTAAAGCTGTGTAGTTCGTTAAATTTGATAATAATGTAATCGCTTCTTCAATCGTTCTTTCACGACCTAGTTTTCCTCTTAAAAAAATCTCATCAATCAAAGGGAATGATTCAAGAACGTCTTGGTCACGGGTCACTAAATTTTCAACATAGTACCGCAAACCATGTTCTGAAGGGATTCTCCCACTCGATGTATGAGTTTTTTCTAAGAAGCCAAGATCTTCTAAACTCGCCATATCATATCTCAAAGTCGCACTTGAGAAATTAAGGTATGGTAAGTGTGTTAAAGCCTTCGAACCCACAGGCATTCCGTCTTTAACATAGATTTCAATAATGGCTTTTAAGATCAGTTTTTGACGACTTGTAATCATCGTAACACCCCGCTTGCACTCCAAATAATAATGTGCCAATATTATTGTAAACCATTTGATTGGCACTGTCAAGTCAAATGTGCTATTTTATCTATTAAAAAAAAGGCTCTGTCTTGAACCTCTTTTTTTGCAAGAAAAAAACTATTCCGTGAATAGTTTATCTCTTTTCTCTATGAATGGTGTGTTTTCTTTCATTTGGGCAATATTTTTTAAATTCAATTCTTTCGGGTTTGGTTTTTTTATTTTTGTCTGTATGATAATTTTCATTGCCACATGAAGTACATACCAATTTTACGAGTTCTCTCATGTTCATCCCTCCGTACATACGAGTGTATTATATCAAAAGGTTACCTTGTTTTCAATGCTTTTGATACTTTTTGTGAATAAGTAAAATAACTATCATTTTCATCTTCCTTCGATTATAATAAAACCAGGTGATAAAGTGAAACAAAGAGAAACGACAAGAACAATTCAAATTGGCCCTCTCCAAATGGGAGGAGACAATAAAGTATATATTCAATCAATGACAAATACATACACAAAAGATGTTGCCGCAACCGTTAAGCAAATCCAGACGTTAGAACGAGCTGGGTGCGAAATTATTCGAGTGGCTGTTTTAGATAAGGAAGACGCTCAAGCCATTAAAGAAATTAAAAAGCAAATTTCTATTCCTATTGTTGCTGATATTCATTTTGACTACCGATTGGCTTTAGAGTCGATTAAAAGTGGTGTCGATAAAATTCGTCTGAATCCCGGTAATATCCCTAAACGTGAACATGTTAAAAAAGTAGTTCAAGCTTGTAAAGAAAAAAAGATTCCTATTCGCATTGGTGTCAATAGTGGATCTTTACCCAATCGCGCAGAGCCTACCGTGGCTTTAATGATTGAAACGGCAAAACATCATGTCGATATTTTAGAATCGCTTGATTTTTATGACATCGCTCTTTCATTGAAGGCAACAGATATGAATTTAATGATTGAAACATATCGGGAAGCTGCTAAAGTGTTCCCCTATCCGCTTCATTTAGGTGTTACTGAAGCGGGAACTGCTTTTACTGGCGGCATAAAAAGTGCGATGGGAATCGGCATTCTTCTTTATGAAGGCATCGGGAATACCATTCGTGTTTCTTTAACTGACAATCCCGTTTTAGAAATTCAAGCCGCAAAAGAAATTTTGAAAAATTTAGGGCTCAAGGATAAAGTTCCTAACTTGATTAGTTGTCCGACTTGTGGCCGAATTCAATTTAATATGATTGATATTGCTAAAAAAGTTGAAGCTTACCTTCTTAAAGTAAATAAAAATATTAACGTTGCTATTATGGGTTGTTTAGTCAATGGACCTGGAGAAGCAAAACACGCCGACATTGGTATTGCTGGAGGCGGAGGCACAGCTGCTTTATTTAGAAAAGGTGAAATTATTAAAAAAGTGAAAGAATCAGAAATTTATGATGAATTGATTAAAGAAATCGATAATTTTGATGATTCAATTTACGATAAAAAAGAGGCTAGCTAGCCTCTTTTTACTTAACGAACATATTTCTTTAAAATGCCTAAAACTTCATTGATTTTTTCATCACGGGTGCCATCGACAAAAGATTCACGGACACAACTTTCAATGTGTTGTTGTAAGATTTGTAAATTTGCCTTTTTTAATAAGGCTTCAACAGCCATAATTTGATTCGCAATGTCGACACAGTAACGGTCTTCTTCTGTCATGCGAATAACGGCTTCAATTTGACCCTTCGCTGTTTTAAGTAGATTCAATGAGCTTCGATGATCGTGCTTCACGTTCCACCTCCAACGTTTTTTGTAAGTTGACCTTTTTTAGTCTTAAAGAGTTGTAAATGACATTGAGACTACTTAAAGACATCGCTGCAGCACCAATCATTGGGTGTAATAAACCAAAGACAGCAAAAGGAATGGCAACAGCATTGTAAAACCATGCCCAGAAGTAGTTTTGTTTAATCTTTTTAAAAATGGCTTTTGAAAGTTCAACGGCTTGTAAAATTGCCTCTAAATCGCCTCTAACAAGTGTAACATCAGATGACTCAATCGCAATATCTGTCCCCGTACCAATGGCAATACCAACATTGGCTTGTTTTAAAGCAGGGGCATCATTAATACCATCGCCGACCATCGCAGTGAGACCATATTGTTGTTGAAGGTTCATAATTTCATCGACTTTGCCATCGGGTAAAACACTTGCGATTACATGCGTGATTCCAGCTCTTTCTGCTATAGCACGAGCTGTTTTTTCGTTATCCCCGGTAATCATCGCTGTTTTAATGCCTTGTCTTTCTAACGCTGAAATAACGACTTTTACGTTTTCTTTAAGTTCATCAGCAACAGCTATTAAACCAAGAACAGCTTCAGCCGAAGCAACAATCATCACTGTTTTTGCTTCACTTTCCAAACGGTCAAGCTCTTCTGCATATGCAGTGATATCAATCGCATGGTCATCCATCAATTTTTCATTACCAATATAATACATCTTACCATCTACTTGACCTTGGATTCCTTTACCGATAACAGCCTCAACTTGTTCAGCTTGTAGAAGAGGAATATCCATTGCTTTGGCTTTATCTATAATTGCTGATGCTAAAACGTGTTCGGATCCATTTTCAATGGCTTGAGCAATTTTTAAAAGATGATTTTCATCTTTAGCAACTATATCTGTAACAACAGGTTCACCATATGTTAAGGTTCCTGTTTTATCAAAAGCAATGACTTTAATATCTTTTAACGTTTGAACGGCTTCACCGTTTTTAATTAAAATGCCGTTTTCGGCGCCTAAGCCACTACCGACCATCAATGCGGTTGGTGTCCCTAATCCTAAAGCACAGGGGCAGGAAATAACTAAAACAGCGGTTGCGGACACGAATGCAGTTTGCCATACGGGGCTTGTTGTGTTCACCCACGGTAGTGCATTTTCAAAAAAGCGAAGAATGTTAAAGTGGAAACCTGAGAAAAGATTAAACGATAAGAAAGTTAAAATGGTTAATACTAAAACGGCAGGAACAAAGTAACCGGTAATCCGGTCAGCAAACGCTTGAATGGGTACCTTTGACCCTTGACAAGCTTCGACCAGTTCAATGATTTGTGCTAAAAAGGTATCGTTACCAATTTTTGTTACTTCAACTTTTAAGAGCCCTTGTTTGTTAATGGTTGCACCAATAACAGGATCACCAACACCTCTTAAAACAGGCATGGATTCACCAGTTGCAAGTGATTCATCAACGAGTGATTCACCTTCAATAATCTTTCCATCAGAAGGAATTTTCTCACCAGGGCGAACAATCATCACATCACCCACAGACAATTCAGAAGTCAAAACTTCAAGTTCAACACCATCAACAATAATTTGCGCGGTTTTAGAACCTAGGTTGACGAGCTTCTTAATGGCGGAAGCCGATTTACCTTTAGCTCTCGTTTCTAAGTATTTACCTAATAAATGAAATGTCATAATTGAAGCTGCCATTTCAATAAATGTTGGCATCGGAAAAAAGAGACCGAGTAAGCCAACAAAGTATGGCGGAATGGTTCCTAAAGAAACTAAAACATCCATTGTTGCTCGTTTGGCTTTAAGTGAACGATAGCTCCCACGATGCACACGACGACCTAAAATGAAAATCACGGGGAAACCCAAAGCGGCTTCAATAATCGTATAAAAAGGAATATTTATCCCAACCATATGAAGTATCATTAAAATCATCATCGATGTCGAGATGACTAAAGCATAAATTAAATTTTTCTTTGCTTTTTGCGTTTTGAGAACATCAGGATCAACGGCGTCGTCAAGTTCTTCTTCTAAAACAAGATCATAACCCACATCTTGAACAGCTTTTTTAATTTGGCTCAGTTTAAGTTCTGTTTGATCATATACAACCGTCATTTTATCAGTTGCAACATTCACCGAAACTTCTTGAACGCCTTTAAGTTCACGAACAGCGTCATCGACACTGCCGGCACAACTTGCACACGTCATGCCATCAACACGAACAGTAATTTTCTTAATGTTTTCATTGATGATTTCTGCTGAATAGCCAATGGTTTCAATTAAATCTAAAACAGCATCGCTTTGAATTTGAGCCTCATCAAAAACAATGCTGCCGGTATCGTTGGCCAAATTAATTTTTGCTTCAACAATTCCCGGCTCACTATTTAAGACTTTATCAATGCTGTTGGCACATGTTGCACAAGTCATTCCTGATATTTTAAGTTTAATCGTCGTCATTTGACAGGAGTCGCCTGATAGCCAAGACGGCCGATTAAATGCGTAATGTCTTCATCTTTAACTAAAGTTTCGTCATATTTAACAATGACGTTTTTATCGATGTTACTAGCAATTGCTTCTTGAACACCTTTATGTCTAGATACTGCGCGTTGAACACCTTGTGCGCAACCAAAACATGTCATACCTTGAACAGAAAATTCTACTGTTTTCATCTTTTATCACCTTTCTTTACCCCTCATAGGGGGGGTCATTTTTATTTTATCACCATTGTTTAGATTTGTAAAGAAAAAAGTGATTTTTTTTATAAAAAATTAATCACTTTCGTATAACGATATTTCGTAATCACAAATTGCTTCATAAAATTCTTTTTCGTGAGATACTAAAATCAGTGTTCCTTCGTATTCAATCAACGCTTCTTTCAGCGCTTCTTTTGCTTCAACATCTAGGTGGTTCGTTGGTTCGTCCATTATTAAGACATTGCTTTGATGATGTCTTAGTTTAGCGAGACGAACTTTTGTTTGTTCACCACCAGAAAGTTTCTTAAGCGGCCTTTCGGCCATTTCATAAGAAATCCCATGAGCACCTAACAAAGCATAAATTTCTTTTTTAGTAAAACGCGGGTATAAATGATGGATATATTGAAAGGGAGTTACCATTTCATCATATGTTTCATCTTGGGAAAAATAAGCAATGTCGGCCGTATCGATCCAATGAAAAGAACCTGATAAAGCTGGAATGATGCCTAGAATAGTTTTTAAAAAGCTTGTTTTTCCAACTCCATTTTTACCTGTAATAACAACTTTATCTTCCTTAAGAATGGCAAAATCTAACGGCTCAATGAGTGGCTCATCATAACCAATTTCTAAAGCCTTAGAATGAAAAACATCTTTTCCTGTGGTTTTAGAAAAGGGGAAACGAAAATGATAGACTCGTGATTGTTGAGGAGGACGGATCCGTTCAATTTTCTTTAACATTTTCCGGCGACTCTGTGCTCTTTTAGTTGTCGAGGCTCGGACAATGTTCTTTTGAATAAAGGCTTCTGTCTTTTCAATTAGTTTTTGTTGATTGACAAAGGCTTGAGTTTGTTGACGATGACGTAATTCTCTTTCTTTTAAATAAAAATTAAAGTCACCTTTGTAGCGCTCAATCTTTTGCCCTTCAATCGCGAACACAGTTTGGGCAATTGAACTTAAAAACTCTTCGTGGTGAGAGACAACAATAAAGGCCTTTTCGTATTGGTTTAAAAACTTGATGAGCCACTCTATATGTTTAACATCTAAAAAGTTAGTTGGCTCATCCAATAATAAAACATCTGCTTCTTCTAACAACAGTTTTCCTAAAATAATTTTAGCTCGCATCCCACCAGATAAATATTTAAAAGGTTGGTCTAAAACCGACATTTCTAAACCCAACCCATGAATTACGTTGCCAATTTGTGATTTAATTTGGTAAAAATTATCTTCCATCAGTTGTTCTTGTAAGTCCGAAGCCCATTGTAGGTAACGACTTTGGTCTTTTGAATCAGCGATTGATGCTTGGTGATATAAAGTTTCCATTTCCTTTTCTTTTTCAAAAAGTGGTAAAAAAACATCATATAAATAATGTTTTACCGTTTGGTTCAAATTTAGTTTTTGATACTGATCAAGATAGCCAATTTTTTTATTTGGTAACCATGTGATCTGACCTTTGTCGGGACGGAGTTGTTTTTCAATCAGTTTTAAAAGTGTTGATTTCCCAGAACCATTTGGACCAACTAAAACTGCATGTTCGTTCGCGAACAACCGCATCGAAGCATGCAAATAAAGCGGCTCTTGTCCGTAACTAAAGGTTAAATTTTTAACATCTAACAAACTCATTTAGGCACTTTCAAGGTTTTGATGTCTTCATCATCTTTAACAAAAAACCATTGTTCCTTTACAAAATTTTCAGTTTGGACAATTTGATCTAAGTCTTTAATAATGTATTTTGATGTTGCGGTCACGTAGATGTTATCGTCCTCATCATAAATATAACCTTCACCAGTAAAAATTCGCGAGGTTTTTTTCGTTAAATAGCCAACACAGTATAACTTCTTATAAAGTGGTACAGGCTTTAAATACTTCGTTGTTAATTCAATGGTCATCCACCATGTGTTTTCATTTGCAGCTTGGATTGAGCGACCAATGGTTTCATCTAGCATTGCCGCTGATAAGCCACCATGCATAATGCCTGGATAGCCTTGGTGGTGTTCTTCGGGCTTAAAGATACCTACGACATGGTCATTTTCAAGTTGATAAAACTGTGCTTGGATGCCATGATCATTATGAATACCACAAACATAACACAACGTTCCGTTATATTGTTTTTTAATGACACGATATTCCATTTAAATAAACTCCACTTCAGTAAAATAAATGAAAAATGATGCCAAAATTGTTGATGTAATAAAGACAATTAAGATGATACGATAGATCAAACCCCAGCGAGGTTGGTTTTTTTCATACTGAAAGAAACCAACAGAAAGAGGTAAACAAACCATAAGCCATTTTTCTTTAGGTGTTTCACCAAATTTCAAAGCATAAATCAAACGATATGTTACAACCGTTACAGGACCTAAAAAGAGGGTAAACCAAAAAGCATTAATAAGAATAAAAACAAGAAAATCAAACATTTTCTTTCCCTCCTTTAACGATATAGTACAAACCTGGAACCAAAAGTAAAAGCCATAAAAAGGAGCCCGTAAAAAAGACACCTAACATGACATAAAACAAGGACGATAATACAATCAGCCAACGATCTTTTTTCTTAATCATGGTCTCACCTCTTTATGAAGGACAACTCGTGTCGATAAGACGCCACTATTAATTTCAATATGGCGACCTCCACGGTCTAAGTAGCCATATGCTGAATAGCCTGAATTTCTTCCATATGCTAGTAATATGCCAGTATGAGTAAAAGAAAAATCGTTTAAATGGTCATGACCAACAAAGACACCCTTGGTTCTATTATAAGTAACCATGGCATCAAAGAAACCAGTGTCTTTCCCTTGGGCATACACTTTTCCTTCTTTAAAAACGCCGTCATAATCATCGCCAACTTCAATATATTGTCTAAGCGGCATATGCATAAAGGCAATTGAATCATGAGTGTCATTTTGAACTGATGTTTCATACCACTGGACTTGCGCAACCGATAAATAGTCATAAATGCCATCTGCTTCAGGGTCGTTTGGAACTTCGTCTTTTGAATCTAAAAAGTATGCATGATAAAGTGGGTTATTTTCATAGGTAAACGTAATTTTAAAATTACCAACGCCACCATCTTCTATCTCTGGACCTGTTTTAAATAATAAATATTCGGTGTCTTTTGTTTGATCAAGTAATTTTTGTAAGTGATGATGGTCGCTTTCATGGTTACCAAAAACAAATGTCCACGGGATTTTTAACGCTTCCATTTTTTGAACGAGTTGGCGAAAGAGTCGTGGTGCTTGCGGGCTCATCACTACGTCACCTGTTAAAACGATCAAATCGTACTGATCAGAATTGGCAAGATCGCGGATTAGACTGTCGGTTTGATGATCTCGGTGACTAATCCCGTATGCATAGTGTAAATCGGTTAGTTGTAAAATTTTAATAGTTTCTGAGTCGACTTCTAAAATGATGGGGTCGTTATCAGAATATGTATAACTTCCTTTTTTTTGACATGATGCGAGCGTCATTATTGTTAAGACTAAAAAAAGAATCAATAAACTTTTTTTCATAAACTCAACTCCTGCAGAACATTTTCTAATTGGTTTTTCTTTACAATACGCATTTGATAAAAGACATCTTTTTCATCAACAAAAACCAATTCGTTTTCGTTGATATATCGTTTAATTTGTGTCTCTAAGGGATAAACAATTACAATTTTAGGATAGGGTGATTCGAGAAATTGACTTTGGTTAATTAAAAAGCTGCCCCCGGTCCTATGAACTTCCCACATCGTTGCACTATTAATCGTCAATTCATCATTTTTTCTTATTTTATAAAACAAAATTTCATATGTTTGATCTTTTATTTTTAATAGAGAACGCTTATTTTCTAAAACGAGTTCACCATATTTTTTTAATGTTTCAATTACCTCTAAACGAACCTTTTTCGTTTGTTGGTAAGAAATCGATAAAATCACAACGTAAACAACAATTAAAAGCGCTAAGACGATGATGATTTCTGGCATGGATTCCCCTCCTTCACAATGACTTTTTTCAACTGACCTTTTTTAAAAAGACAATGAAACTGATAATTTTTCTCATCTTCTAAAAGCGTTGGTAAAAAATAAGGAATGTTTTTTGCAATCCCTTCATTTTCCAAATTCGTTGTCCAAGCAATTGTTTTAAAATCCAAAATGCCTTCTTGAACACGAACAGGTGTATTGAAAGTGAAGTTATCGGGCAAATAATAAAGGTAGACATATAATCCTTGTCCCTGTGCGTGAAAAACGTTCCATGTCACACAACCTTTATAAATAAAACGATTGATATCTAAATCAAGACCCGTTTCTTCACGCACTTCTCGATAAATACATTCTTGTGGTGTTTCTCCGTTTTTAATTTTACCACCTAAACCGTTCCATGAACCCATCCATGGTGCTTTATTTCGGTTAATGAGTAAAACATTGTCTTGATGGATTAAAAAAGCAAGGGTGTATTTAAACATACGTTCTCCTTATAAATCTCTTTAAAAAAATTATACCATAAGAAACAAAAAGCGGGATAAAGGACTTATCTTTTCTTCTTTTGGTCATTTATTATTTTCTTTTTATTTATGTTGTGCTATAATTAAAAACGTTAAAGCGCCCCCTTAGCTCAGTTGGTAGAGCAACTGACTCTTAATCAGTGGGTCGTAGGTTCAATCCCTACAGGGGGTACCAATAAAAAGAAAAGGACAACAAGATGTCCTTTTTTGTTTATGAATGAAATCCCCAGTGATGTGGGGGGGAGATTATCACTGGGGCCATGTTAATAAATCACAAGATAAACAATCGATACAAAAAGGGTAAGCGACGTTTTCATATCTTGTTATTATCAACTATCTTTATTATAACAAACTTTTTAAATAAAAAACAATCTTTATGATTATCTTTGTCGTTTTTTTATGACCCAAGAACCAGCGAATCCTACCAAAAGGATAGCCAAAGCATAAATTGTCATATTTCTTACAATTTTCGGCATGATGGTGTCATGAGCGTTGATCATGATGTTGAGTTCTTCTTCAGTACTCCCTGGTTGAAATGTGCTAGTAATCTCGTTTAAATCTTCTTCATATGTTAAAACAAGGTCCAATTGGTCAATCAACTTGCCGTCATAATCGAATAATACAAAATGAAAGATAACGGATTCATCAAAACGGATCGCATAAAAATAAAAATTTAACATCGCGATACCGTAACTAATCGATTGATAGTTTGGATCGAGATTGGAGTCATAAAGAGGATCAAAAACTTGAAAAGTGATTTCATCGATAACAAGGAGACTATCGGGATGGATGAGTTGAACGGTCGCTTCTCCTTTTTTAAGAGCTTGGACTTCCCCAGTTTCACTTACGGTTAAAATGGTTTCATCACTAGATGCATAAAAAATACCGATGACGTTACTTTCAATTTGGTAAATATCACCATTTTTTAATGGTTCAGCAGTCCCAGTAAACTGATAAACTTTCATGGCTGTTTGGTCTTCGTTATCATTGGGTGTCGTCGCAAAAGGAACATCTGTCTTAGGGACAACAAACAGTCCTACTTGGTTCATCTCTTTTTTGTTTTCCCGACCAATCACTTGATAAGCAATTAAACGGTAGTCATCAGTTTCAACGGTTTTAAGATGTTGATAATAAATAGCCTGTAAAGCAACAAAATTAGAAAAATCGCCTGTTTCATAAGCGTGAGCTGCTTTTTCGTTGTAAATGGTAGATAGCCGCTGATGGTAAGCGATGTTGTTTGTTGTATAGTAAACAATAATACTAAAAAGCAATCCAATAATACTTAGGATAATAAGAAATTTTTTCATTTAGGAATAACACCTTTTTTATTATAAAGTTGGCGAGCACCACCTAAACAACGAACTGTTTGACCATCAAAAATAATTGCTCCATCATCGGGAATGCCATAAATATCTTTTTTTGTTTCGCGGTGTCTTTTTCTTAAAGAACTTTTTTGTTTCTTACGACGTCGATAGTGAACTTCTATAATAAACTGATCAAGCCAATTTAAACCTTTATTTAAAGAAAAACGGTGGTATTCATTATCAGGTGATATATGATATTCAGCAAATTGGATCATCGCTCCAGCCGATGAACCAATAACAATCTTTTTGTGTTTTTCGATTGTTTCAATGAGTCCTAGTTCATCCATTCGTTTCATCATTAAATCGGGTGCGCCTCCCGGAAAATACAAAATATCGGCACTTTGAATCTGTTTTTTCATCATATCAATATTTTTATCATTGTGATAAATCCAAGTAATCTGATCTTCTTTAATTCCATAAGGTGCAAAACTATCAATCATTTTTTGATAGTATTCACCCCCTTTTCGATAATACAAGTCATACGCGTCAAAATGGGGAATATGTTCTTCAAAATATGAAAGGGCGACAATACACACACGGTGTTTTGGTAAAATGTATGGTTGAAATTGCTGGACCCATTTAGAATCTCCTAAAATACCTCGGCTTAATAAAATATGAATCATCTTTATGCCTCTTTCTTCGTTTTCATCAGTAAAGTCGTTAGTGGTTCAGGAACGTGATAATAAAAGCCTTGATGAACGGTAATACCAAGTTCAATCAATTTTTGACTGGCTTCTTCAGTCTCTACACCTTCAGCAATAATCGTCTTTCCTAAATCTTTTCCTAGTTGCCAAATAAACTTAACAATGTTTAAGTGATGACCTTGACTAATGTTTTGAATAAATTGTTTATCAATCTTAATCATATCATAAGATACATCACCAAGCACCATCAGAGAGGAATATTGACTGCCAAAATCATCAATCGCTATTAAATAACCTTGTTTACGGTATTGCAAAATCCGTTCTTGACAAGTTGCTAAATTATGAATGAATGTTTGTTCTGATACTTCGATTACAACATCTTGTTGATGAAGATCATTTAATTCAACATGTGTATTAATGTGTTCAATGAATTGTCTGTCTAGAAACATTTCTGGTGTTAAGTTTAACGTCAATTTTGTCTTTCGGTAATAAGGATCTAGCTTTAATTGACTAAATTGTTGAAGACTTTTTACAACCAACTGAGCTTCTAACATCTCAATTAAATTAGATTTGCGTGCGATTTCAATAAAATGGTTGGGGGGAATATTACCCAATGTGGGGCTTTTCCACCGTGCTAACGTCTCAACGTAAACAACAGCTTGGGTACGTCCATCAACTATTTTCTGAAAATAGACGTTGATTTCATCGTTTTCAATTGCATTAAATAAATGATTTGAAATTAAGAGGTTTCTTTCTAATTCTACTTTCATTTTTGGTTCGTATAATACAACGGATAAATAGAGTGTTTCTTGTTCATGCGTCGCGGCAATACTTGCATTTTGAATGGTTTCAGTAAGCGTTGATTCAGAAGTTAAATGTTGAGCTAAGCCCATACTTAATTTGACTTGAACGTGGGTTTCTTCCACAAGGTAACTACGAATAAAATAAGTTTCTAACGTTTCTTTAATCTGAACTACTTCTTCATCGGTTCGATTAAAGAAGATTAAAACGTACTGTTTTCTTGTAAACATCGCCATTAAATCAGTATCTTGTAGTAGTTGTTGATAAGGTTTCGTAATTAAAACTAATAATTTATTAGTAAATTCATTGCCATAATAATCATCGATTTCATGAAGATTATCAATATTGATAACAAAGACCGTCGCTTGTTTTGTTTTCGGCACGTCGTGAAGTTTTTCTTCTAGACCAAATCGGTTTAGTAAATGCGTGACTGAGTCATAATGAGCGGGTTGTTCTAATAGAGTTGTTAATTGAATTTTTTCGGTAATATCTTCACCAATACTTAAAATCCGATAAGGTTGTTGATGTTCATCTTCTAATAAGACATTGCGCCATGAAATAATAAGTGGTTTGGAGTTATCGGTGTATTCTGTTGTTGCAAATGAGATTTTTTCCGTTAACGCTTTTTGAAACCACGAGCGATAATCTTCCATGTTTTTAATACCAATTTCATTCACATGTTTACCAATCACTTCTTTTTCGGTTAAATTAAAAGTTGTTAAGTAGTTTTTAGATGCTTCAACAACATGACCTTTCGTATCAAAAACAACGATAATTTCTTTCGTATAATCAACGACTTTAATCGTTTCTTTAGTAATTTCTTTAATTGACTTTTCAGCAACTCGAAGTTGTTCTTTTATCATTTCTACGTTGGTGACATCAAAACCTAACCATATATAATTACTATATTTTTTCGTAATGGCAATTAAAAAACTAATCGGCTGGTCAATCATAGGAAACTGAATTTTTAACTCTAATGCTTGTTCGTCTTCATACGATAAACCTGAATTAATAAATTTCTCTTTATCTTTTTCACTCAAGAAAGTGTAAAATGTGGCAAGATCATACGTTTTTGTTTTTTCCTGCAACTGGTGGCGTTTAATGAACCCATCGGTAAACTCAATTTCTACTTGTTGTTGGTGTGGACGATACACAGCATATAAAGAGCGGTTGTTTTCATATGCAAACCGATAAATTAAGTTTCTTTTTTCAAGTTTACCAACCAATAGAAAAATATTAAACACATAAAAAAAGCATAAAATCAAAAAACCAAAATGATAAAAAATATCAAGGATGGAAATCTTAAATAAATCCATTTCAGTTTTTCCTAAAATATTTAAGATTAATTCAAAAGCAAAGTAAGCTGAGAGGAGAACGGAAGTCACCATAATTTTAGTTTCTCTTAAAACCGTTGTCGCGACCACACTCAGCATCATTAAAATAAATAAGCCGGTATACATTAAAACTAAGTGCGATGACATCTGATTTTCGAAAAACAATAAATACATGGCAAAAAGAAAATACAAGATGAAGAGTATAAGAATGAAAATCATACGTTTACGGAATATTTTCAAATCCATGACGACGCCTCCTTTTATCGTTATTATAACAAAATAGGCGTCTTATTGTCATAAATATGACTGTGTAATAAAGAAAAAAAGGCCTTAAGCCTTTAATTCTGTAATTGCTTTTTGAAATAAACGGATAATTTGTGGATGATCTTTTAATTTTGAGTATTTACCAAATGTGATTCGAATTACACATGGTTGTCGTTCTTCTTCTAAGTGAATGGCTTGCACAACATGGGATGGGGTTATCTCATTGGCACTACATGCACTTCCAGTTGAAACAGAGATACCTAGTTTTGCAAGTTGGTAGTGAAGTTCATGTCCTTTAATTCCCGTAAAACTATATGATAAATGGTTAAATGATCTCTTTTCGCCAAGCGGTGCCCCAATGAGTTTTACATCTGGGAATGTTTCAATCATTCGAGCATGAAAATCAGCTTGAAGTTCACGATAATGTTTTTGAATCGATGCCAATTCAGCAATCACTAATTCTGCTGCTTTCCCCATGCCGATAATACCAGAAAGATTTTCTGTTCCTGCCCGTAAATTATTTTCGTGGGAGCCACCATGAATAATCGGCTCTAATTCGATGCCTGTTTTTACATAAAGAGCTCCGACACCTTTAGGCCCATAAAACTTATGGGAAGAAAGTGTCATGAGATCAACATCAAGTGCCTTGACATCAATCGGTATTTGACCAAATGCTTGCACAGCATCTAAATGAACAACAATCTTCTTTTCATGACACATTCGAATAATTGCTTCTACATCTTGGACAGTCCCAATTTCATTGTTAGCATAAACGATTGAAACCATCAACGTGTCTTCGTTTAAATGATTGTTCAACTCTTCTAGGTCAATAAAGCCTTCTTTATCTGCTGACAAATAAATTGCCTGATATCCTAGAGTTTCTAAAAAGGCGACTGTTTTTAGTGTTGCTTTATGTTCGATTGCTGTCGTAATAATCACTTTTTTATTTGGATGTTTTAAAGCAAAGCCTTTAATCGCAAAGTTAATTGCTTCTGTTCCTCCAGATGTAAAAAGGATTTCTTTTGGTGTCGCACCAATCGCTCGAGCCACTTTTTCACGTGCTTCATTAATTGCTTTTTTATTAGCAATTGCCGATAAATGCATGGAAGATGGATTGTGATAACGTTCCTTCAAATAAGGAATCATTTCTGATAAAACACGTTTATCGATAGGTGTTGTTGAAGCATAATCTAAATAATAGGGTTTCATTTTTTTCTCCTTATGATCATTTGACAGTTTTCTATGTTTTCTATATTTATAAAAGCGACTTCTTGCTGGTAATTTTTCAAAATAATCGTTTCATTAAGGTGTTTCTTAAATGTTTTAAGAAAAAGATCAATTAATTTTTCCCGGACATATGTTTGGTGGATAATGCAAGGATCTGGGTCACCAAAAAGATCGGAAGACCAAGCTGTTAAAACATCTTCCTTAATGGGAATTTCAATGAGGTAGCCCTCATAAAGGATGTCGTTGTCTTTAAAAATAGTTACTTGATGGCGCATAAAAACCTCACGTGAGATAATTCAAATAATAAAGGATGAGAAGGATAAAAATAATCGCATTAAAGAGTTTAATCCAGTGTAAGTTTTTTCTCATAAAAGTAGAGACACGAATGATTGATTGGGTTTTAATTGCAATAACAGCGATAATAACGAGTGGTAAAATAAAGATAAAATTATAAATGATAAGGAGAATAATGCCTCGCCATAGATGATCAGAAAAATGAATTAAATGGAGAATCGCTGTTAAATATGCTTGACCAGTGCAAAGAAACTCTGTAAAGGAAATAACAACGCCTACTAAAAAAGCTATCAAATAAATAGAAAACGATCCTTCTTCTAACTTCGCGGTAAATCGAGTCATTAACTTTCGATTGAACGTTTGAATTCGACTTGGTAATTGGTTTTTAACTTTATCATAACGCTTTAATAACGTCATCACAAAATCATACAAATTTAGAAGAGCAACAATCGCAGCAATGCCAATGACAATCCATGGGACAATTTTTAAAATGGGGACGAGCTGACCTAACTTGGATAATGATGTGTATAAAAGGGTTCCAAATAAAAAGTAAGAAAGATATATCGCAGTAATAAAGATAACACTGATTTTGATTAAGGTTTTTTTATTATCCGTAAAGTTTAATAATGAGATGAAGAGGAGTAACATGGCAATTGCACATGGGTTAATACCATCAACCAAACCTAATAAAATAAAGGAAATGAGTGAAAAATTGGCATCAGGTGCTCGTTCGATAATTAATAGTGGTACTGTGTCCATCAAAAGTTGAATATCCCCATTGAGATATGCTTGTTTGATTCCGGTATAACCTGCAAAATGTTGATCGCCAACAAATAAAATGGGGGTTAGTATCGTTTTTCCATAATCGAGCTGATATGTGTATTGAAAATCATAAAGCAGTTGTGTTGCAGCTTTATCGTCTTCTAAGTAAATGATGCGTATGGAGTATCCATCGGCCACAAGTTCATCTAAAACACCTTCATCCTCAAGTCTTTGGCAATCACTACAATATCTAGACGCAAAATAAACGGCATCAAACGATTGGGTTTCTTCTGCCGTTACAAGGATTGGTAAAAAAAGAAAGATCAGAAATGCAATTAAAAAAAAGCTGAACGATTTTCGCAATTTTTTCTCCCGAAATGTTTTTACACTTCTATTATAGCGTAACGTAAAAAATAGTCAATTGCTAATCAGTGGAAAAATGCGTTGTATCGACAGTTAAGTAGTCCACTTGGAGTTTTTCTGCGAGTCGTGCCTTCTCTTGTTTAGAAACCGTCCAAAACCCAATTTTAAAGCCTTTCTTTTTAAGTAAGGCGACAGTTGTATCGTTTAAAAGTTTTTCATGTAAATTAAAGCCAATTTCGTTCACGCGACAATCATAAATCATTTCATCGTTAATCGTTGATGTTAAAAATAGGAGTTCAATTGGTGCCAAAGCTCGAAGATATTTTAAATAATCGATTTGAAAAGAAATGATCATTGGATTTAAGCTTAAATAAGGTTCTAGAATTTGTAAGAGCTGATGGAGTTCTTGAAATTGATGTACTTGTTTAATTTCGATAATCGGGCGCTTTTGATGTGTTTTGCAAATATCTAAAAAGTGAGTAAGTTTAGGAACCGCATATGCTTGACCGTTTATATCGTATAATTTAATCGCCTCTATTTCAAAACTGGTTAAATCTAAAAGTCGTGTTTTATAGTTACTTAAACGGCTGAAGTCTTCATCATGAAAAACAAAAAACTCACCATCGATAGAAGGGTAAATATCACATTCAATTCCTTGATATAAAGCATCTATAGCTGCGGCCTTAAAGGCTTCAGTCGTATTTTCTAACGCTTGGTTCGTTTTGCCGCGATGCGCAATCCATTCCATTTAGAAAGCCTCGTTATTTCTTACCGCGAAGATACGGTTCTGGATAAGGAACATCTTCTTTTAATTCACGATTGGCATGGTTAATAATGTAATAGGGTTCTCTTAATAAAAGACGTCCTAAATAAATTAAATCTGCTTCTTCATTGATGAGTGCTTGATTTGCAAATTGTAAATTGTCGATTAAACCACCACCGATAGTTGGTAGTTTCGTTAAAGCTTTTATTGTTTTAGCAAAGGGAAGTTGATATCCAGGGTAAAGATCAATCTCTTGTTCAATCATATTGCCGCCACTAGAAACATCAATTAAATCAATTCCTAAATGTTTCGTTTCATTAATAAGTTCAGCAAGCCAAAGGTCTGTGACACCGTTGGGTACAAACTCGCTCCCGCTGAAACGAACAGCAAACACTTTTTCCATGGGCCAAACTTCACGAATCGCCTTCACAACATCAGTGAAGAATTTTTTCCGATCACCATACACATCTGTTCGGTGGTTTGTATTTGGTGATAAAAATTCATGGAGTAAATAGCCATGAGCTGCATGTAGTTCTAACATATCATAGCCTGCTTGATTGGCTCTAAGAGCTGCTTTTTGAAAATCTAAAATAGTAGCTAAAATATCAGCCTCAGTCATTTCTTTCGGTGTTTGATGTTTAGGACTATAGGGGATGGCACTTGGTGCAACCGCACCAGGAACACGGGCCTTTCTTCCTGCATGATTCAATTGGATACCTGCATATGCACCATTATCATGAATTGCTTTAACAATTTCTTTTAATCCAGAAATGTGTTCATCAAGCCATATTCCTAAATCACCGCCGGTGATTCTTCCTGCTGGATGAACGGCCGTGGCTTCTTGAATAATTAAACCAACTCCACCGATGGCTCTTGTACCATAGTGGATGGGATGAAATGGTTGAACAAAACCTTGGTCATCACTGACATACATACACATGGGGGCCATGACCAAACGGTTTTTCAATTTTAAGTTTTTAATTGTTAAAGGTTTTAATAACATTTATGTTGACTCCTCTTCTGAAGATGATGGATGGTTCGTGGTTTCTTCTTTTGCTTGTTGCTTTTTTTGATTGTATTTTTCGTTTAGTTCTCGCCAGATTTCTTTTAGTTTTCGTGGATCAGAACGATCAAATAAAAGATAACGTTTAATAAAAAAGGCTGTAACAATAACAAGAGGAATCGTCGGTGTTCCCGGTCCTACCCAAAAAGCGATGACTGCTCCGCCGACGCCAATCAACCACGCATTTTTTGTTATAATGCCAACAATTAAAAAGACAACAGCCCACCCTTGATAAATCATGTAAGAAATAAACAAGGCAATAACACCACGAACGTTACTCATTGATTTAATCATTTCCCATACAAAAAGAAAGAAACGGGCCCAAAAGGATAAGAATTTTTTCATTGCTGTTAAAAAATAAACACTTGCGTGTTTACTTTTGTTGAACCTCAGGTTTTAGAATATGTTGATCTAAAGCTTCAGGGTATGGGTAAGCCTCTTCACGCATTCTTTTAAAAAGAACGTAAATGAGTCCTCTATCAAAATCGATTCTTGTAATAACGCCGTATCCTTTTTCGTTGTCAACTTTGACTTTCTCACCAATTAAATAGGTTTGATCACTCCATGCCATATCATCACCTCACCTTTTAATTATATCATAAAAGTGAAAAGATTTTTGTTTATTTAGTATTTTTTGGCCGATAGTTTTTGAAGGTTGAACCAATTAAATATACTTTATCTTCATCCGTTTCTTCTAACATGCTTTTTAAGATGGTTTTTATTCCTTCATCAGGATTTAAATCAATAAGGGCTTGAAGATCACTTCTTCTCAAAGGATGATTATAATCATGTAAATACGTTAAGTAATGAAGGGCTTGTTTTTCATGTTTTCGAATAAATTTATAAAACCGTTGTAATAAAGGTGGTAAAGACGGGTATAAATCAACACCTTGTCTTTTTTCTAACCCCAAAGCAATATCATACATTTTCGTAACTTGTACTTTAGCCATATATAAAATAAGACTTTGTAATTCTAAATTGGAACTGTCCCAATCGATTAGTTTTTCCAATAGACGGGCACGCCAACAAAAGCGGTGGTTTGAATTAGGAGAAAGTTGGTATTTATTGGTAAACTCTGCGACTATTTTTTTAAGTAAAGATCGATTGAGAGTCTCAAATAAAGTAAATAGCTGTTCAGGGATGGTTGTCGTTAAAGTATCGACTTGAACGTATTGATATAAATCATGGATGATATTATTCTTCTCTTTTTGATAGTGTTTCATTAATGTTTGAAAAACAATGGTTCTTTCTTTAATTTCTACTTTATTTTTTTCATATAAATACGTTTTATACGTAATTTGGTCTAATTTGATTTCATCGGTTTTAAACAAAGAAAACCCAGTTCCACCTTTTGGATACGTTCGATGCGTTGGATGGCCAACAATATCGTTACGAATATATTTTAGTTCGTGGAGAATAGGGTTTTTATTAATATTAATATGGTATTTATAACGGGTTAATCCAATAGCTAAATCGTAGAGGGCGTCAATGCCAACAAAAAATCCTTGGAGCAAGCCAAAAACAGCAAGTAAGATAGCGCCTTTTTCTTTGTTGTTTTGTTGAAAGTATTGATCAATCATTAAATCAACATTTTCAATCATTTGGAGGGCGCTTTGCGCACGGGAGATATGACTGTTTGGTTCGGGCTCTATTTGTGTTTTTAAATAAGCTTTTAGCTCATTAAAACTCATAATGCCTCCTTAATTTTCCGTAAAAGAATCGGTGCAGGTAGCTCTTTGTACAATCTTCCTTCGACGTACTGAATGTTGAGACGACTTAACATATCTTTCTCTTCTTTATTTTTAACATTTCGTATAACCACAGCAATATGGAAAGAGGCCAAAGTTTTGGCTAGCTCTTTAATATATGATTCCCATTTAATACTTTCACTTTGAATATTTAAGTGAAGGGCATGAAAGGGATAGTTTAATGCCATTTGTACAGAAGTTGTATCTAAGCTGATTCCTTGGTCAATTAGTTCTTGGATTTGGGTTGCGTAATGTTTTGGGCGAAGATCCATATCAAATTTTAAGCGGATAAATTCTTTCGGAATACCCATTTTTTTCAATGTTTCTAACAAAAAACCATTAAATCTGGGGTCTAGAAATGTTGGTTTACTAATGGGGATGGTGATTTTCACTAAACGTTCAGTTTGTTCTTCTAATTCCATTAAGAAACGACAGACTTGTTCAATATGAAAAAATTCTAAATCGACTAACCGTTGACGTTTTTCAGCAACTTTAAGTAAATATTTACCATCAATCGCTAAACTCGTTAAAACAATTTCACTTTCATATTGCCAAACCGTATTTTTCTCTATGTCGATCATTTGGTTAAAAATGAGTCCAATATTGTTCGTTTCAATGGCAACATTTAAATGATCAATGACTTGTTGCTCAAACAGTTCATCCTCATAATCTTTATAAGAAAAATACGCATATGGTTCTTCTCCAGCACGTTTAGCTTTTTCAAGGGCAATTTCTAAAAAGCGGTACAATTTATCTTTATCTTTTTCTACAGTAACAACTGGGTACCGTAAAATGCTCATCGTTACATTAAATCTTTCATAAGGTAAAACGATTGAAGCGTAGTTTTCAATATGTTTATAAAAGTCTCTAACAGCTTTTGTTGTTGTTCTGATGTCATTGTAAGGAACAATAACCAACAATTGATTAAAATCAAAACGATAGACTTCACCATCATTAAAGAACTTTTTCGTCACTTGACTAAATTCTTTGAAAAACTTCATCATGCTTTCGTTACCATAAATATGTTTCAATTCCATATTAAAATCAAGTAAAAGCAAACTCACTTTATCTTCAAGATGGTGACCAATCGCCATATTTAATGCATATAAATTAGCTAAATTGGTTTCAGAATCGACTGTTGCTTGTTCAAGAAGTTCCTTAGCGTCTTCGACAACTTGTGTTTGATCGTAAAAAGTGCTGACAATGATAACTTCATCATTTCTTTTTAAGCCGTACATTTTTTCAATCATGTATTTGTCTTGATATTTATACTGTAGAGTGAAAAAGGATTTTGTTTCAGCGAACAAATGAGACATTGCTTCTTTATAAGCATGAACATATTCATAAGACAAATCACGTAAAAAGAGCTCAATATGATGGTGTTTATCAATTTCAAAGAGAGCCATCGCTTCTTCGCTGTAAGTTGATCTAGATTCAGTAAGTTCACGATAAGCTAAAATCGGCGAGTTGAGCGTTTGTTCATAAAAGGCAAGCATTAAAGCCCGTTTACGGTTTTGTTTTTCATAGGCAAGTCGTGTAAAGAGCAAATAACTTACAAGTTTAAAAAGGTCATAATGTTCAGCTGGATCAACAACTTCTTGGTCCGTATGAACTAAAAAAACACCATAATCTAAAATAGGGAAGGCATAAACAAAAGGAACGGTCTCATCATACTCTTTTTGCGTTACGATGTTTTTCGGCCATTTAATAATTTTTGTTTTTTCATAGAGTTCTGTTTTTGTTTCAAACAGATGTGCCACCAAAGTCTCTTCCAAATGATTGAGTGGAATGGTTTTGTCATAAAGGCGCTCTTTTTTATATTGAAAAAAATTGGGTGTTTCAGATTCTAAATAAACGACATACTCTTTAACTTGAATATATTGGTCTAAATGACTAAAAAACAATCTGAAAAATTCTCTTAAAGGGAGTTTTTCATCAATTAGCGTTACTTGTTGGATAAGGTCATAGCTGGTTTCAACATATTTAAGTAATGCTGAAGCAGTTTTTGATGGTTTTTCTGTTTTTTCAATAATGACTATATCTTCAGATGTTTTTTTGGCTGTTTGAGGTTCTGCTTTTTTCTTCTTTTCTAATGCTCTGACCAATCGTTTCAGTTTTGCTTGATAATGTTCTATCGAAAACTTGTTATCTAAGTTTTCATATAATTCAACTATCAATTGATAAACATGGAGTTTGTTTTGATCGTCTAAAGAGTCAAAGCGTTCTTCGTATTCAACTTCTAAAATCGAAGCTCGATGATAATCTTTTAAACGAACATATAGTTCCAGTAATTTTGCAGTGAGAAGCATATTTTCCTTTTGCTTGCGGTGCTCATCAAAAGCAATATTTTTCCCTTCTTCAAACCGTTCGAGAGCAATAAGAAGAGTCACTTCATCGATGAAGTATTTTGATCTTAGATCGTACTGATAAAGTTCACGGATTGTTTCTAGTGCTAACTCATATTTTTCATCATTTCGATATAATTCATATAGTTCTTCTAAAACGTAAATTTTTATTTCATCGGGAATGAGATCTTGTTTGACTTTAAGAAGGTCATCTAAATAGGGTTCATGAAGGGCTTTTTTAAGAATGATTTCATCAATGGTTCCCAAATATTCTTTGACGACTGGCAAGGCTCTTTTTCGTTCTTGAATGAGGTCGTTGGCTTCATCATAATGGTGAAGTTCAATTGCTGTATCAAGGAGAAGTTTTAAAATTTTTTCATAATAAATGGTTTCGCTTTGGACACGAATCTCTTTCATAATTTGTGTGGCTTCATCATATACCAACTCAAAAAGAGCATGCTCATATGCAATTTCTAAATAGAAATAATAAGCTGCTTGATAATCAAGGTGCGATAATGTTTGTTTTAAATACTCTTTGATAATCGCTAAACTATGCGGTTGTTTAGGAAGTTTTAAAACATCCGCTAATCTCATTTAATCACCCTTTAATTTCTGTGTATAAGGTTGAAGCTAATTGTAGGTATTTTTCTGCCAGCAAATTAAAATCGAAGTGCAGCACTTCAGAAAGACCAATCATGGCTTTTCTTAAGGCTACTTGGTGCCACTGGAGGGCTTGATACATCCGATAAAAACGCACAAGGTTTTGTTCATCTTTGGTTGCTTCTCGTTCTAAATAAACATCAAGAAGTTCTAAAGCATCTGCAAAATTAATATTACCAAAACTGGCAATGTCAAAGTAAAACTCATTCCACCCCGAATACTCCCAATCAAGTAAATATAAACGATCTTGACCAATAACAATATTAGAACGTTGGGCATCGCCATGACAAAATACTTTTGGCTGATGTTGTCGTTCATTTATGTATATATCAATCCATTTTTGTTTTAAATCGAGGTACACATCTGATCTAACTTGAGTAAATGATTCATACAAATCAAGTCTTTCTAATAAACGATAATCTGATGCAGGCTCCACGTTTGCTTGATGTAATTTCTTTAAGGTTAAGGCAACATCTTTTAAATGAGGGCGAAAAGGAACAGTCGATAAAACGGTCCCTTCAACGTAAAGACACGCTTTTTCTCCAGATGATTCATCAAAATAGACAGTTTCATTATTAATGTTTAACGGAACAATGCGTTTTAAGTTTTCATGTTCAATTTCTCGATCGACAAAGCGATTCCCTTCGGCGCCAATAACACGAAATGTGTATTTAATTCCTTGATAAGAGATGACATATGTTAAATGACTCATCCCCCCTAAAAGGCGTTCTTCAACAGTAATTTCTGATACATCAGTTTGAAAAGCTTTTGCAGCTTGTGTTTGAATTAAGTGAATGTTTTCTAGTTTCATAGTTTGTGAAAGGTGATTTGGCCATTTTCATACAAAGCATAACTGCCTTGATAATCACCGATAGCTCCTGGATTAATCATTATAATTTTGTTTTCTTGCTTATAGAAGGTTTGGTGTGTATGGCCAAATACAACCAAATCTGCCCCTACAGCTTCTGCTTTTTGAATGAGACGCCCATAACCAAATTTAACGTGTTCTTTATGACCATGGGTTAAATAAATTTTTAAGGTGGCGAAATCTAAGACTCTTTCATAAGGTGCAGTTGAGAAAAAATCATTGTTTCCTTTAACAGTAATGATATGGAAACGTTCTAGATGATGTGGATTGATTCCTAAATCGCCAGCATCGATGTGGTAATCAATATCACGATGTTTTTGGCGAACTTGTTCGATCCGATCAAGCCGCCCATGAGCATCACTTGTAATTAAGATTTTCATATAAGTACTCCAATACTTGTTTAAGGGCGAGCGCTCTGTGTGACATTTGATTTTTTACATCAGAACCCAACTCATAAAAGGTTTTTGCATACCCATTGGGGATGAAAACAGGATCATAACCAAAGCCTTCTTGACTGACAACCATTTGGCTAATTGTTCCTTCAACAAGGCCCTCAAAATGACGGATTTCATCATCATTTAAATAAAAGACAATGACGGTCACAAACGCGGCATGTCGGTCTTTTGCTTGCCTTAAAAGGTTAATCAATTTAATATTGTGGTCATAATCATTGCCGGATGAGAACCTCTTAGAATGAACACCAGGTCCACCTGATAAAGCATTAACACAAAGTCCAGAATCATCAGCTAATACCGGCATCTGATATTTTTGATAATAGTGGCGGGCTTTAATTAGAGCATTTTCCTTAAAGCTAGATCCTGATTCGTTGACTTCTTCGGTATCGCTTAAATCGGCTAAGGTCACGATATCTACATTCACATCTTTTAAAAGTTGTTTGAGCTCTTTGATTTTGTGTGCATTGTGACTGGCGAGCAAGATTCGAATAGGGCACCACCTCTTTATCTTTAATTCTATCTTATCACATTTTTACAGACAATCGTATGATTTTAGAGCTTTTTAAGTTATAATGATTAAGGGTGATAACATGGAAGATAAAAAAGATATTATTGAATTTGAAGATCTCTTTAAAGAAGAAATAAAAGAACGGAATAAACCACCTCGTCCAGAGGAAAGGTATAATTATATCAAAGGTATTTTCACTTATATTATTGTGATGTTTTTTCTAGCAGGACTGGTGATGGTTTGGCTAAGAAAAATTCCTGGAACACAAAAAATTTATCAAAAAGATGAAATGGTTTTAGAATATTTAATTGAAGACCTATCTGGATTAACATTGATGGATACCGCAACTTTTGAACAATATGAAGATGATTATTTAGGATATGTCAAAAGTATTGGGACATACGGTACCTTGAGTGTCGTCTATCATACATCGAATCCTTATATTGAAGACATTCTTCTTATTAAAGATGCGAACGATGAGTTGGTTTTTAATCCTGTTAATTTAGAAGCTATCTTATCCGATGGTGAAGATCGTCTTGCTTACTGGGATGCTGAGAAAACGATTGCCATCACATTATATCAACACGATGAACAGGTGCTACCACCAACTTATTTAGTCTCACCTGATTATATGATTGAAGATCAAGGGGTTGGTTTAACTTACTTCTGGTCTGCTTTTGCTCAATTTATTTTGATGGGTGTTGCCTTAGCCTTCCTTTTCTTATTTTTGAAAAATGATATTGTTTATGACTTTAAGGAAATTAAACTTATTAGAAACCAATGGTTTATGATCATTGCGACGGGCTATTTATACATTATTCTTGGAAACATTGCCTCAAATTTAATCTCAATGCTTTTAAGTAGTGCTCTCAATTTCCCTCCGTCTGAGGCAGCTAACCAACTCGCTATCATTCGTGCACTAAATTCAAATGGCGTTATTTTCATGATTCTCGCAGCAGTCATCATCGGTCCAATTGTCGAGGAATTGGTGTTTAGAAAATCAATTTTCGGGCTTATTAAAAATGATACTGTTGCCGTGATTGTATCCGCTCTCCTTTTTGGAGCCATCCATTTAACACAAGAATCATCTGTTGTTGAAGCTTTAGTCAATGGCATTAGCTATTTTGTCATGGGTGCTATCTTCGGTTATATTTATGTTAAAAATAAACGAAATATTTACGCTCCCATTGCTGTGCATATGGTTGTTAACCTAATTAGTGTGATTGCTATCTTCTTTATGTAAACATTTTAAATTTGATCGACATAAAAAAGGCTAAGGATTTTTCCTTAGCCTTTTTGTTTACATCTTTAATTTTCAAGTTCTTGGAGTAAATTGACCAAACTGTTCATTTGATATTCTTTAGCATAATCCATTGCTGTTTTATTTAAACGGTCTTTTTTAAGTGGGGTTCGTTTTAAAATAAGTTGACGTAAATGGGGATGATCACGATTTAATACTGCAATCGTTAATGCTTGACGACTGGCCAATCGTTCGTATTTTGGTGATTGGGTATATTCCATCAAATATTCATGAACTTCTAGTTTATCATAAATGACTGCCGTATCGACGGGTGTTTCATACCGTCTGTTTTTAATATCAATAAAGGCATCATGAGCGAGCAGTAAACGAACAGTTTCAGTATTTCCAAAGCGAACCGCGTTGAAAATAGGTGTTTCAAATTGATCATTGAGTGCATTTGGATTTAAATTTTGATGGAGCAATTTATCAATTAAAATAACATTGTTCGTTCGTGTTCCATAATGGAGGAGTGTATTACCATGATCATCTTTTAGGAAGTACGATTGTTTGCTTTCTTTTAAAAGATAATCTAAGACTTCGTACTGCCCTCCTAAAACAGCGTAATGGATTGGAAAGCGGTCATCTTCCGTTTTTTTATTTAAGTATGCGCCTGATTCAACTAACAGTTTAATCATGTCGATGTCGCCCTTAAAGGCAGCTAAGTGGATGGGGAGTTCACCCATCCGATTCGGCACATTGATTTGAGCAAATTGTTGAATGAGGCGTTTCGCAATTTTAACTTTTCCTTTTCTGGCAGAATCAAACAATGGTGTCTCACCATACCGATCAACTAAGTTGACATTTGCATCTAAGTTTAAAAGGTATTCAATGACATCCATCGCACTGCCGACAACAGCATGATGTAGAAGACTTTTTTGTTTGTCATCTACCATATCTACATGTGTCATATTGAGTTTGACTGCATCGAGATTATTTTGCGCGGCTTGTTTAAAAACACTCATACCTGTCACCCCTTCACTTTCATTTTAACTCAAAAAGGAAAAAAACGTTAGTTTTTGGTTAAAAGACTTATATGAACAGGACGAAATAAAAAAGACAACCTAAAATTTAGGTTGTCATTCTTATTATTTTACTGCTTCTTTTAATAGTTTGCCGGCTTTAAATGCTGGTGATTTTTGGGCGGGAACAGTAATCAATTCTCCAGTTCTTGGATTTTTACCTGTTCTTTGCGCACGATTTCTAACTTCAAAGGTTCCAAAACCCGTGACAACAACTTTTTCTCCTCTTTGTGATAAAGTTTCCATAACTGTGTCAGTAAAAGCTTTTAAAACATCTTCGGCAACTTTTTGCGTAACATTCGCTTTTTGTGCCATAACCACAATTAGTTCTGTTTTATTCATGTGCTACCTCCTATATAAATTGTCTTTATTTTATCAAATTTTTAAAATTTATGCAAATAAATGTCACGTTTTTCTTAGTTTTATGGTGTTTTAGTGGCTTTATAAAGCATTTTTAATGAATTTTCTCCGGTTTTAGGTCTCTTTGAAGAAGACGTTTCAATCCTTGTTCAACGGGCAAACCATTGAAAATGATTTCATAAGCCATCGTAATCATCGGTAGTTCAACGTTATGTTTTAAAGCTAAATGATGCATCGCTTCGATTGTTCTAAACCCTTCAATTGTTTGTTTTTGTTCATGATAAATTTGTTCTTTACTTAATCCTTCGCCAATTGCTTTGCCCGCTAGAAAATTGCGGGAATGGAGTGATGATGCTGTAACAATTAAGTCACCAATCCCAGTGAGTCCAAAAGCTGTTTCTCTTTGCCCACCCATAATCTCTACCACACGAATGATTTCAATAATACCTCTAGTAATAACCGCAGCGCGGGCATTCTCACCTAAACCCAAGCCCGTACACGCTCCTGAAACGACTGCTATCGCGTTTTTAACGGCACCGCCAACTTCACATCCTGCTAAGTCTGAAGAAGTGTAGACTCGCAAGTAATCTTCGTTTGAAAAAAGCTGTTGTACTTCAACTGCAAGTTTATGATCAAGACTCGCTGCAACAAGTAATGTGATATGACGTAAAATGACTTCTTCGGCGTGTGAAGGACCTGTTAATGCTACAAAACCTTGATAAAATTCAGGATTGATTTCCTCTTGAACAATTTCACTGACACGCTTTAATGTGTCTGGTTCAATGCCTTTTGAAACATTAATAAAGACAGACGGTTCTTTTAGGCGGGCATTCATCGATTGTAACACTATACGCATCGCTTTTGTCGGAACAGATAAAAGATAATAATGAGAAAAAGCGATGGCTTCTTCTAAATCCGTCGTTCCTTTAATTTGATTCGGTAAAACCGTGTCAAAAAATGGATGGCGTTTTTGATTAATCGCTTGAATGTTTGTTTCTTTAATATCATAAACCAAAACATCGTGTTGGTTATCGATTAAAACTTGAGCCAATGTGGTGCCCCATGCACCGCCACCGATGACTGAAATACGCATATTAAACCTTCTTTCTTAAGATAAATTTAAGTGGTGTTCCTGTAAAGTCAATGGCGCTACGAAACTGGTTGTGTAAATATCTTTCATACGAGAAATGGACATAGTCCGGATTATTGACAAAAAAGACAAATGTCGGGGGCTTAATGCCAATTTGAGTGGCGTAATGAAACTGAGCTTTACCTTGGTTAAAAATAGAAGGTGGATTCATCGCCACTGAATCAACAAGTAACTCATTTAAAATGCGTGTCGGCATTTGTTTACTATAGTTTTCATATGCCCTTAGGATGGCAGGGAAAATAGTGTGAATCCGTTGTTTTTCTTTTGCTGAAATAAAAACAATTTCGGCGTAATCAATAAACTTAAATTCATCACGCAATCTTTTTTCTGTTTTCGCCATTGTTCGTTCATCTTTTTCAACTAAATCCCATTTATTAACAACAATGACAACGGCTTTGTATTGATCGACAATGTAACCACCCACATGTTTATCTTGCTCAATGACTCCGGTCTCACCATCAATCATTAATAAAGCAACGTCACTTCGTTCTAAAGCTGATAGTGCTCGAAGGACACTGTATTTATCGGTATCCTCATAAATTTTTCCGCGTTTTTTAATCCCTGCAGTATCGATGACAACATAGTCTTGACGGTCTTTACGAAAGCGGGTGTCGATGGCGTCTCTTGTTGTTCCAGAGATATCAGAAACGATGACTCTCTCCTCGCCTAAAATCGCATTAGTAAGCGATGATTTGCCAACATTAGGTCGCCCCACAATACACAATTTAATCACATTTTCTGGGTAGACAATTTCTGCTTCAGTCATATGTGAAAGGACTTGATCTAAAAGATCTCCCACACCAATACTGTGGTGCGCTGAAACGGCAATTGGATCATTAAAACCCAATGCATAAAATTCATAAATGTTTGCCATTTGGTTCACATCATCAATTTTATTCACAGCCAGTAAAACAGGTCTATCGGTTTCATATAGTATTTTCGCAATATAATAATCACTATCAGTTAAACCACTTTTTCCATCAACAACAAAAATGATGACATCTGCTTCATCCATTGCGATTTGAGCTTGCGCCCTAATTTGCTGTAAAAAAGGCGCATCGCCAATGTCGATGCCCCCTGTATCAATGACACTAAAGTTTTTCGTTAACCATTGGGCTTTAGCATAAATACGATCTCGAGTCACGCCAGGTTGGTCATCAGTAATTGCGATTCTTTCTCCGACAATACGGTTGAATAAACTCGATTTACCTACGTTTGGTCGCCCAACGATTGCGACTTTAAAAGGCATATTTAATCACCCTGTTTTGTTAAATCCTCTTCGAACAAATCACCAATCGTTGTTCCTTCTTGGTCTTGTTCGTCTTCTAGGTATTGTTCATATTGAGCCCGTTCTTCTTGCATTAAAACTCTTTTAATCGATAGTTTAAGTTCCCATTGGTCACGTTTTGCATCGGTAATAACAGCTTTAACAGTATCACCAACAGCAAAGTAATCTTCGACTTTCCCAATGTGTTCATTCGATAATTCAGAAATGTGAATTTGGCCGGTTGCGCCTTGAACTTCAACCGTTAATCCTTCACGGTGAATCTCAGTTACTTTCGCTTCAACAACATCACCACGGCGACCGGTGAAGTTTTTCCAAGGATTATCTTCTAACGCTTTTTTCGATAAAGAAATCCGTTCTTTTTTAGCATCCATTTGAATAATCGTTAATGTTAATTCATCACCAATTTTAACGTAGGAGTCAAAGTTGTCGTTTGGATTCCAAGAAAATTCATTACGATGTAATAAACCGCGAACATCACGGTCAACTTCAACAATAATTCCAAAGGGGAGTTTTTGAACAGCAACGCCTGTTACTGTATCGCCCACTTTATGAGCTTCATAAAAGGTTTCGTATGGTGTTGGTTGTAAGGCTTTAATCGATAAGTCTAAACGATTTCCTTCTTTTTTAATCACTTTTACTTCAACTTCTTGACCCATAGTTAAAACATCTTCTATTTGGTCAATCCGGTGGTGACTCACTTGAGAAATCCGTAATAAACCAACGACATGTTCAAAACGAACGGTTGCGGCGTGGCGTTCGATCTTATCAATCGTTCCTTTAACGACATCACCCGTTTGAATTTGATCAAGTTCTTCTTGTCTTAATTCTAAACGTTCTTCATATGCTTTTTGTCGTTCTCTTTCAAAAACAACTTTTCTCGAACCAACAATACGTTTAGAGCGTCCTTTTCTTGTCGCCTCAATAATTTGAACTTCTAGTGTTTTACCTTTTAATTGATCTTTTTGGTTAATTAACTCAAAATCTAATAAACTGTATGGTAAAAAGATTTCATGACCTGAATAGTTTAAAATAATTCCTTTTTCTAAAATTTTGGTGACTTTGGCTTTCACTGTTTCACCGGAGTCAACCAGTTGAACCAACTCATCAAACTTTTCTTCAATTAGTAGGGGCAATCTTGATAAAAGGATTTGTGCAGGCTCATCCGTCTTTTTTTGTACTCTAGCTCTAATTTTTTGTCCTTCTTTGACGAGACCAAAAAATGTATCGGGAGCAGGTTTATCAAAATTATCTAAGTGAATTTTACCTTCTGTATAATCTTGCACGTCTAAATAAATGGTGTTTTCTTCCACTTTAATTACTGTTCCTTCTACAATTTGTCCTACCTTTAATGTCTTAATCTCCATGATTTCTCTCCTTTTTGCGTGTGACCTCTATAATTTTATCAACCACTTCTTCAATGGTTAAGTATGAAGTATCTATAATAATGGCGTCTTCAGCCATAATGAGCGGTGATTCTTTTCGCGTTGAATCTTTTTGATCGCGAACCGATAAATCTTTAATGACTTTTTCTAATTGACTCGTCTTTCCCTTTTGTGCATTTTCTTTTTGCCTTCTTTTTGCACGTTCTTCTAATGTTGCCGTTAAAAAGATTTTCACATCTGCGTGAGGGATCACGACAGTTCCAATATCACGACCATCCATAACAATGTTTCCTTCGAGCGCAGCCTGTTTTTGAAGCTGAACTAGTTTTTGCCTGACGTATGGAAAACTAGAAACTAAAGAAACATTTTGCGTAACGGCATCTGAACGGATGTCCTCTGTTACATCGCGGTCATCTAAATATATTTTATTTGCTTGATAGTGGACCTTAACGGATTCTAAAAACTGATACGCTTTTTCGTCTTCCAAATCGACCCCTAACTCAATGGCTTTGAGGGTGACGGCTCGATACATCGCACCGGTGTCGATATGGATCCAATTCAGTTTTTTAGCAATTTGGCTGCTGATTGTGCTTTTTCCCGAACCTGCAGGTCCATCAATAGCTAATTTAAATCCGGACATAGGGTCCCTCCATACATTCTTTATTATATCATAGTTTTTGAGGATTGAATAGCGGACAATCGTTATTTCTTCTGTTTCGTATGTCCGTATAAGCGTTTAATTTCATGAATTTTCAAACTTCGATAAGTTCCGCGTTCAACGCCATCTAAAGTTAACTCATCATAACGAATTCTTGTTAGGTTTTTAACTTTAAAGCCAATACTTTCAATCATTTTTCTAACTTGTTTGTTTTTACCTTCAGTTAATGTAATTGATAACAATGTGGACTGATGTGCTTTATGTAACTCAATCAAGCGAACTTCTTTTGGTTTGACAAACCCTCCAGGGACAATTTTAACGCCATTTCTAAGTTCATTAATTTTTCTCCGAATCACAATGCCGTCGACACGGACCAAATATTCTTTTTCGATTTCATATGCTGGGTGGGTGAGTCTTTTTGTCAGCTCTCCATCATTTGTGAGGAGTAACAAGCCCGCTGTATCATAATCCAAACGACCAACTGGATAAAGTCTCGTGTCTTGGTGTTCTTCGTCTAAAAGATCAATAACTGTTCGTCTTCCTTTATCATCAGTTACAGTTGATAAATAGCCAGTTGGCTTATTTAATAAAAAATATTTTAACTGGGCTTTAGTGATTGGTTGATTATCGACAGCAATAGTATCTTTCTCGCTTACTTTATAACCAAGCGTCGTAATAACTTCACCGTTCACTTTAACGCGTCCAGCTAAAATCATTTCTTCCGCTTTTCTTCTTGAAGCGATGTTTGCTTGAGCCAATACTTTTTGTAATCTTTCCACCTTTATCACCGTCCACATTATAGCATATTTTCGTTTTATTATGCCAATAATTTAGAAATTCTCTTACAAAAAAAAGAGGATGAAGTCATCCTCATTACTTTTCTCGAGAAACGTATAAGCCATCATTTGTATTGACAATGATTTTCTCACCTTGTTCAATAAATAAAGGTACTTTCACTAAAAGTCCTGTTTGAACGATCGCATCCTTCAAGGCGTTGGTTTTCGTGTCACCACGAACACCGGGGACTGTTTCAATTACTTCTAGCGCAACTTTTTCGGGAATACTTAAGCCTAAAATTTCTTCATGATTGTAAAAGTTAACTTCTACCATCATGCCTTCATAAATAAATTGTAGCTCATGCTCAATTTGAGCAGCATTAATTTCAATTTGCTCGTAGGTTTCACTATTCATGAAAACATGCTGTTCACCGTTTGCGTATAAGTATTGCATTCCAACTTTATCAATTTGAGCTCGTTCTACTTTTGTACCAGCATTAAATGTATGATCGATCACAGCACCTGTTCGAAGATTTCTTAATTTAGAACGAACAAAGGCACTCCCTTTACCCGGTTTAACGTGTAAAAACTCAATAATTTGATATATATTGCCTTCAAAAGCAATGGTCATTCCTGTTTTAAATTCATTTGTACTTACCATAAAGCGTCACTCCTGTCTTTTTAGCCGTTTATATTATACATGAAAAGCTCTTAGATAACAACTTTTCTTAATCTTTTTTTGCTCCAAGTTTGACTCCTAAATCGTTTAAATCTTGTTTGAATCTCTCAGTAATTTGTTCGGTTGTTAAACCAGGATAATCAGCGATTGTTTTGGCCTCACCAATCATAATTCGTTTATTTTCTTGATGATAATAGACAGGAATAATTGGGATGTGTGAACCAGCAGTTTCAAAATAACGTTTTGCTAAAAAGAGAAAACCTTGATGAAAACTTTCAATTTCATCTTGATAGCCATCGCTACTATCTTCAGGAAAAATTAAAATAGAGTTATTTTGTTGCAAGTGGGATAAGCTTAAACTAATTGTCTTCTTAAATCGTAAATCCGTATAAGATGGAATTAAATGGACACCACGATATAAAACCCTGGATATTAAGCCAAAGGTGGTTGCGAGAAAAAGGGAACGGAATTTACCGTATTTTAATTTTTGACGATAAAAAAGGTGGTATAAATAGTTCCATCTTGAAAGATAACCTTCAGTCATTGGATGTGCCCCCCACGGCACGAGAATTTTCGGGAAATAAACAATCAATGTTAATGGGCCTGCAGCTCCACGATGATTAGCAATATAAATTGCTTTTTCAGGTAATGTTTCAATTTGTTGAGTTATTTCTGGTTTTTTTCTAAAGGTACGAATGATCCTTTTAATAAAACGAATGAATAAATTATGTTTTGTGACAGTACGAATGGTTTTCATAATTTCTCCTATACTAACTGTTGTTCGTAAATCATTTTGGTAAATAAAGCAGTTGCTTCAGGTAAAATAATTGTTAGTTCCAATAAACTTTGAATCGACATATCATCCCAAATGAGATGTACATATTCTGGTTTATCGATGAAGGGGTTGCGGTTGCCTTGAGTTTCATAGATAACTTGATTGCGCTGCATTTCAAAATCATCAACAGGATCTTCTCGATGCCACTTTAATAACACCGATAATTGACCCATAACTGCGCCTTCAAGTTGATAATTGAAGTTATCAACGTTTAGTAATGTTACATCATCGATTAAAGTCAACTCTTCATACATAACTACCATATATAAAATAATGCGTGCCATATCACCACGATGGTCATCTCCTGGGTACCAACCACCGTTATCAGCAATATAATAAGATCCTGAACCTTCAGTAAAAAAGCGGTTGGAACGACTACTGTTTACTCGTTGTGTAATTGTTCTTAAGTTATGAAGATCTGAGGCAATGTTCCGTTTGCTTGCAGTTACTCGAGGGACACCTAAACGTGAATTTGGCCACACATGTTCTCGGTGCCATGAAACAGAATCCCATTCCCGGGTGACTAACGCACTATCATAGACGTTATAAACTTTTGTCTCATTCGTTAAAGAAACGTCTGCATCAGCTAAAATTGTTTTTGCATCTTCATAACGAACTGGTTGAAAATCGTCATGTAAAATCGTCCGAAGCGCAACAATTAAATCTTCGCCAATTAAATCGTTTGCGGTAAAATAATAGTTCGTTTCATCAACGTGGGTGTAATAATAATAGCCTTGTTCATTTTGACGATAGCTAAAGCTTGGATTAATATTAGCGAGTGTTGAGAAAATCAAGCTTTCCGTTATTGTATCTTTAACAATGCCGAAAAAGGTATTAAATTCATATTCGACAACAATAGCATATTCGGTATCTTCTTGAAGGTTGGTAAATGAACGTGTCTCTAAATCGAAAGTTTCTCGGATTGTTTTATCGCTTTCTCTTAAATAAATCTTCACGAGTTTGCCGCGATCATTTTCAATTTCAATTGTAAAAGTAATCGTCGTTTGGGTAATGGTTTCTGCCTCAATAATAATGACTGGTGTTTCTTCCATTAAATCCATCTGACATCCTATAAGACCAAAAGATAAAAAGAAAAAGAGTAATAAGACATATATTTTTTTCATGTTTCAAACCCCCGTTAAATTTAGTATATCATGATTAAAGCAATTTCGTTTCCTTTCAGACAAACTTTATTTGACTTTTTCATACCATTCCTTTATAATTTATTTGCGTGTCCAAGATGCCCCCATAGTTTAATGGTAAAACGCAGCAATGGTAATGCTGAAATATAAGTTCGATTCTCATTGGGGGCACCATTAAGCAATAAAATCGGTTAATATTAACCGATTTTTATTTTTAATACATACATATAAATTTTTTTAGATTAAAGAATCGAGGAAGACAAACTCCAAACATAGAACCCAATTGAGCATTAACGATACGGCGTTTTTCTGATAAAAAGAATTTGAAAACTCTTATTCTTCCCTTGTTGTATCATTCTCTCCATCATCGTCGGGCCACTTTATTTCTGTCGCATATACTCGAAAAGGCAGTGGTTGGTGAAGTTTTTTAATATGTGGTGTCATATCTAAAAACGGTTTAAATATCCATGTTTGGTCTTTTGGGTAATTGGCTTCATTATTTAAAAAAGCTTCATCGTACGTATGGTTAATGACATGTTTAGTCTTTTTATTTAAATAACGACGCAATTTTTCATCAAGTCTGCGACTTTGTTGTTTCTCAATCATTTCTAGTAATTGATAGGCTTTTTCAACTTCACCTTGATGATATAAATAAATCACAACATCGTATGCATAAGTTAATCCATTTTCTGAATATAAATGAGATGTTAATGGCGCTCTTAAAATAATTTGATGCACATTGGTATCAACATCTTCTCCTTCATAAACAACTCCCTCTAAGTAATGCATCATTAACGCTTCATAAAACAGATCGGTTCGGGGTTGTGTTTGTAAAATTAACGCTACAGCTTTGCGAAACATAAAAGCTGTTGTTGTTTGTTTTTGGTCAACACGAAACATTAAATATTGAGCCAACTGAATAAAAGTAAAGATAGGCTCGGTTTTCATTTTTCGATAAGCGACAAAATCACCAAAAAAACCTTGAGCAGCTAAGCGGAAAGTAAAGATATAGAGAGCACTTAAAAGCGTCGTGTAAAGGGTGAAAGCTGTTAAATGTCCAAGCCAATAAATTTGGGTTGAGAAAAAGAAACTGAATAAGAAAGTGAGTACAGTCATACCCATAAAAACAATCGTTACAACTGGCCCCGTCATTAAAGAAATTTCAAACGCTTTTTGAGTCCGTTGATAGTCATTTTCATTTTCAATTAAATCTAAATCAGGGACAACCAATCCTCCTAATAAAACCCATAGTTTGGGATAGACTTTAAAATGCCACTGTTTTTCTGTTTTATAAAACGTGAAAATTGTTAAATAGAGGGCTCTTAATTTAACTCCTTGGAATTTAAATGCTAAAAAATGCCCCAACTCGTGAAGCGTTAAGGTCACATAAAAACTAATTGGTAAATATAAAATCCACAGCCACCAAGGGACTGTTTTTAAACTTTCTTTAAAGTTTTGCCAGAGCCCTGTATAGATAAAAATTACCGAAAGAACGCCGATAAAAAAAGGAATTACAATCAAAAGGGCAATTTTTCTTCTTTTCACATCTATCTCCTTCAAAGTTATTGAAAAATGCTTGACACTTATCTATTAATTTGCTATTATAGTAACGCGTATCAAGTGGGCGTCGTATAATGGTTATTACACGTGCTTGCCAAGCATGAGATGGGGGTTCGATTCCCCTCGCCCGCTCCATTAAATGATGAAATCAATCTGCCGATTGATTTTTTTTATTTTTAGTCGCGGTCTTAAAAACACTTGTCTACATTATAACATAGGTTTTACTGCTAAGATTTTTTCTCGTTCATAAAAAAAACCGATTCACTCGGAATCGGTTTCTTCAACTGCAACAGGTTTACTTTCAACTAAAATGGCTTTAACACCACCATAGATGAGGTAAAAGGCAAAGAGTGAATAAAGGAAAAAGCTTAAGCTGTTACCTAAAATAGGAGATCCTGAAAGGAGTGTTCCAATAAAGGTAAACGGATATTCACCTACGCCAGCAACTAAAAAGAGTAGCGTTGCGATAGGGGCACCAAAAAACAAAGAGATAATGGGTAACAATAATTTACCTAAAGCAAATAAGAACCCACCACGAATATAGAAGAAAATTCCTGCAGTTAATGCCACAACAACTAAATCTTTTCTTGGTGTGGATGGTTTGTGGTTTTCATTAAAATAAAGCGAGATAACCATTAAGGTTAAATAAAGAAAACCAATCAAAGCGATAATTGCATTTAGGTCTGGAGCCCATGTAAAACCAAAAGGTTGAAATCTTAATGAGAGGAGTTGGTTAGCCAGTGTTGATCCACCACCTAAATAAAAACCAAAGAGCGCCGCTAGATGAGCTGCAAATTCTTTTTGGTTTAATAACAAATATACCACGCCACCAATTAGAAGCGCTAGAGGAACATAAACAGCTAGATAATTCCAAATGGTTCCATAGCCACCGATACTAGAATAGACAACAAACGCTAGTAAAAGAGCAAGAATAATTAAACGCACTGACTCATTTACTTTTGAAGAAAGAGATTTAACAAAATTCATATGCAATACTCCTTAATCTATTTTTTTTAATTATATCAAAGTTTGATTAGGAAAATAATAAAAACGCTTTTTAAAAATGAGGGTTTCTTTCATGAAATTGATGTTTCAACATAACGAATGCTTCTAACTCAATTAGAATTTGGTAAAGCGTTGCACGAGTTTCAAACTCTTCTCTTGATTGCGGCAAGTCACTTTGACGATATCGCGTCAATAAGGCATTTATGATGGATAAGTTCTTTTCACTTTCCTGGTATAAGCCAACATCATTCGCAATCACCATCATTAAATCGGCAATTTCTTCTGCATGTGGATGGTATGTATGAATTGTACTTGCGTGATGGAAAATGCTTTTTAAAAAATTGCTTTGGGTGTTACGCAAATACATATAGGCTAACACACTGGTATCTCTTTGAAAAAGACGATCTTTTATCGCTAGTTCAATTGAAACGAACATTTCTTTAAGTTGATCATCAAATTTTGTCATCTCAATGTTATTGGCTTCAAACTGTTTTGGTTCTTTAATTAAGTCCGCTAACGACATTAGATGATTTTGCAAGGATTGATCAATTAAATGAATATCTTTTTGTAGTCCTTTTTCAACCGGAACGGGATAAAAGGTATTAAAAACGACCGCAATCCCAATCGAAAGAATAACTAATAAAGTTTCCTCTAATAAAAAGAGCCATGAAAATTGACCAAAAATCAGTAAGTGGGTAACAATGACAAGAGCAGGGACGACACCTTCTACGATTTTAAAAAGCCATGATGTAAAACTAAAAATAAAAACAATCACGACAAAAACCAAAAAATGATAGCCGAATAAAACAAAAAAGAGGGTCGCAAGTAAAAGAGCATAAAGCGCATCAATAATTCTTTTAAACCCAATCATTAAAGAATCTTTTTTGGTCGATTGAATCGATAAAAGGGCCAAAACACTACCTGTTAACCAGTAGCCTAAATTTAACCATAGACTTATGAGTCCAGCAATTAAAGCGACTAAAGTCATTTTAATCGCTGTATGAAGACCACGATACATGTTATCGGTGACCTTTCTTATGCATTTGTTTGTATTGGTCAATATAATGATCAATATCTGACAAATCAAACGGCTTTTCTTTCTTTTCAATCCAAGAAAGTAAAATTTGGAGTTGCTTTTCGATAATCTCTTGAATCTCTTTTGGGTATGCCATTTGGTTTAAATGCATGTTATATTCTTTTTCATCTAAAAGAAGGTATTTCCCATCCGGAAACACTTTAACGTCTAAATCATAGTCAATATATTTAATGGCTTCGCCGTCGTATAAATAAGGACTGGAAATATTACAATAAAAATAAATACCGTCTTTTTTAATCATGCCAATAATATTAAACCAGTATTTTTCATAAAAGTAACAAATGGCTGGTTCCTTTGTTAACCAGCTTCTACCATCATGTTCAATCACTCTTGTTTTTTGATGGCCTGTAATTAGTACGCCATCTTCTTCTAATAAAACGGCTGTTTTACGCCAAATACGATGAAGTCGCTTGCTATGCTTATAGCTATGGATCGGTACGTGCATGCCAGTTGATAATTTCATAAAACCACCTCAGTGTTTAATTTATTATATCATCTTTTTAAGTGCACGAGTGAAAAAATGACGTTCTATAAAAAAACCAATCTTAGATTGGCTTTTTCTTTTTTATGAAAGATGCTTTGTTAATCCTAAAATTAATCGACAAATATTTTTTCAGCGATTTGTTGGGATATATTAATTTCTTTTCCGTTTGTTTCAATCGTTAACATATGATTAAATTCATCTTTTTTAATAATTTTAACTTCGGTACCTAACGTAATCTTTTCTTGGTTTAAGTATTGAAGAAACTGAGCTTGGTCTAAGACCCTTTTTACTGTATAACGTTTCTCTTCTTCTCCAGAAAACAATGATTGTTGCGGGGTAACACCCATCTCACCTGTTTTTCTAGGAATAGCATTTCCATGAACACAATACTGCGGGTAGTTTAAAAATTGATCAATTTGGTCCATTAAAAGATTAGAGGATGCATGCTCAAGGTTTTCGGCTTCATCATGTACATCCGCCCACGAATAACCTAATTTTTCAACAAGAAATACTTCCCAAAGTCGATGGTTACGTACCAAACGTTTGGCTTCCTTTTCTCCCTTACTTGTTAAAGAAACGCCTTTATAAGGATAAAATATGAGCATTTTTTTCTTTTCTAATCTTTTAACCATTTCATTCACTGTTTGGTCCGTGTAACCGGTAATCTCAGTAATTTCATTGGTTTTTACTAAGTTACGGTTTTCTTCAGTTGTAAGTTTGAAAATAATCTTTAAATAATCTTCTTCAGCGCGATGCATGCGTGTCACCTCGTTTTTAAGATTTCATATTTATATTATACCAAATTTCGTGTGACTTTGTAAAAAGCGTCTATCTATTAATTCATCTTTTGAACAGCTTTTTTTCTTTGGTGATAGATTTTAACATATTCATCAATTTTATGACCTCTAAAGACATACCGCCTTGTTTGACGGAAAACAGTTTTCGCTTTTTCTAAGAAGAGTTGATGCAGTTCTTCTGTTTTAAAATTAAAATGATGTTTACCCATTAAATCAACAATTTCTGTGTAGTGGATACCTAAGGCAAATCTATCATACATGTTCATAATAAAAAAATAGATACCATCAATCGTTTCCTGAGGTAAAATATTGTTTGAGATAATAAACTCTCCCAAGTCATTCACTGCTTCTTCAGCATCAAAAGAACTATAATCTTCATAACTTAAAAATTCATATTTAGAAGGTAAGTATAAAGGAATCCCTCTAATTCTGTTTAACGTAATAATGTTTCTTTGAACATCTCTTTGCCCAGCAATAATAATGCACCAGTTCGCAATCAATGGATCTGCAAATTTTACATCAAATACTGATCTTTTTGGAAATTCTTGTAAAATAGACATCGCTTCTTCCCGACTTAGTTTCTCATCTTCATAATGATTAAAGACATAGAGAAAATCTGTCACGGTGAGCGTTCCATAAAGATGTGCTGCGGCTACAGCGTATCGCTTAACCAAAGCGACTCGTTCTGGATTTTTTAATATCATTTTGTTATCCCCGTTTCATTTTCATTAACAATTAATGTTTTTTAAAAGATGTGTTTAGAATAACTGATTTTAAAAAATAATCTGTTAAAAGATAGAAAAAACCGATATTCACCTCGTTTTTTTTAAAATTTGACCGTAAAGCAACAAAAAAGGAGACAATCTTATGACTATCTCCTTTAAATATGAATAAATTATTTATCAATTAAATAGTGAGTAAATTCATTTGTGTCTTTGTTTCTAATTCTTACAATCATACCACGTCTTGTTCCATCAACGTTTGACGTGATGCTAAAGGTCCCTGATAATTCATAATCGTTATTTAACGAAATCAATTCTTCACCTGTATAATTTTTAACCTTTAAACCAGTGTCCTTGACTTCGGCAATTAAACCAAATGCCAAGTAAAATTCATCATCTGTAAACTTTCTTACAACACCTTCGTTTGATACCGTAACACGATCGCCACTATCAACGTCAATATTGTAGCTATAGCCATTCATGAAACTAAATGTTTGTGCGTAGTTGAAAGGAATAACAATTTCACCATCTAGGTTAATCACACCGAAACGTCCGTCTTTTCCTAAAGAAATCAGTTTTTCGTTACTTAAATAGTTAACAGAGTCATAATTCGTTAAATCAAGAAGGATTTCAAATTGATTGTTAACCACGCGTCTATTCGCATAAAACTTGTTAGTGCCAGCATCGACAAAACCACTATATTCTAAGTTTGATAAATTTGTTAAGAGTTTCATCTTATCGTTGAAAAGTAATGTTTCAACATCTAATAGAGTTTGATTTACAATTTTATTTGCGCTTGAAATAAAGTAAACATCTTCATTTTTGCTGTTTACTCGAGCTCCAATTGAGTTTAAAACATAACCAAAATTTTTAACTTCTCTAACGCGACCATTTGTTAAATCAACTAAACTCGTTTTGAGTAAATATTTATCGAAGCCATCATAAAAACTGTATTTGTTAGCATCAATTGGTAATAATGTTCTTGTTTGAACAATGAGGTATTTACCAACATATCCTTTCGTAACATTGGCTTCTTTTTCTAAAGAGGTTTTAAATACATTTTTATCGTTTTTATAGCCATATAAAACATTATTAACGATTCGGTATTTATAATCCTTTAATCTTGGATCTCTTAACGTAAAGTAATTGACAGCATCAATCACTTTTTCACCAGGTGCAAATCCAGGCACTACTTCTCTAGTGATGACATTGTTTTCATCGAACTTTAAATAGTTTCTTTCTGTTTTTAAAGTTTCATCAACTTTTTTGTATTGAATGACTTCAGCACCAATACCGTTAAAAGTCGTTACATCATAATTAATGTAATCGTATAAATCAAGGGGGATTACCCAATTTTTTTCGAGCGAACTATAAAGACCCATACGATTGTTTTTATCTGTCACTTGAAATAATCTAGCAAAAACATTTTTGTTTGTGGTTTGGTTGTTATAATTAACTGTTTGTAAAACAATATTAACATATAGATTGTCTAGTAGTAATCTGTTTTCAAAAACCGATAACAAGCCAAGTCTTTGTTCTCCTTCAACTATTTTACTAGTGAACACAAACTCATTATTAACGATACCCGTTAAAGACTCAAAACCATTGAGAATGGTTGCTTGATTATATTCATCATTAATAAAAGTTTGAACCGGACTGTTAGATTCCATAAAATCTTTCGGTAGTACATTATCTAATCCGTAACTTCTTTCTAAATTACGACCTCATGCTGCTAGTGTCGTTAATGTAAATAAGAGTAGAAATACACTCACTATTTTCTTTATTTTCATTTTAATTAGACTCCTTCATTTTTTTCTTATTATACGGCTTTTTTATACTATTTTCAAATAATAGGCTTATAAACAAAAAAGTGTTCTTATGAAAAAAATTCATAATAACACTTTTAAAAAACTAATCACCAATGAATACTTGAAAGTTCCGTTTTCCACCAACTAAATCGTGATTTAGCCACAATAACAATAGCGGCAAAAATTCTCATTTGTTCATTCATGTTAAATTTATCTATACAATAAGACATCAATTATAAACACATTTGTTTTAATCTTCTCATAGCCAGCAACAACCTCAGCTTCTGGAAAAGCATTTTTAACACTTGAAACTAGTATTTTTACATATTTTTTTATTCTTCTTTTAGCACGAAGATATAAAAAGATTCTTCGCGCCGCATCAAAATGTTCTTGCGTTACATTCATGTTAAATTTATAAAAGTCCGTTAAAGTACTCTCACGATGCTTCATAAATCCTTCTAAATCGTTTCCTTGTAAGTCTTTTACAAAAATGACTCCATTCTCATTTTTTTCAAAAAGTATATTAGATTTTTTTATTACCATAAAATGGCCTCTCATTTTTATTTATGATGTTAATTTACCATGCCTTTTAATTTACAACAACGATTTAACTTTTTCTTCTTTGAACTAACTCTTTATCATTGTGAAGAACCCCTTTAAAAAGTAACTGTAAATGTGCCACCCTAATATGTTATAATTGTTTCGTTGAGGTAACTATATGAAAAAGGTACTAAAGAAATATTATTTGAATGTAATCATCTTATTATTTGGCATTTTTTTAATGGCAGTTGGAGGCGTCTTGTTTTTAGAAGCTTCTTTAGGTGGTGACGCTTTACTCGTAATGAACCAAGGTTTAGGAAATACTCTCAAAGTTGAACCTGGAACTGCAATGATTATTAGTAATATGATTGTCTTATCATTTATTTTTATTTTCTTTCGAAAATCGATTGGATTAAGTACTCTGCTTGTTACTGTTTTACTGGGATTGGCCGTTAACGGTATCGCATCATTAAATATAATAAAAGGGAGTTCGTATTTGTTTATTAATATTTTGATGGTGTTAGCCGGAGTTATTGTTGGTGGTTTTGGTGTTGCTTTATACATCTATGCTGATTTAGGTTTATCTCCATTTGAAGGTGTCATTATTTTTGTTATGGAGAAAACTAAAAAACGCTTTTTCTTAATTAAAATTATTAATGATATTGTTTTGTTTACACTTGGATTTATCATGGGTGGCGTTATTGGTATTGGTTCAATTATGACTGTGTTTCTCTTTGGTCCAGTCATTGATATTTATTTAGTTCTTCTTAAAAAGACAAAGCTTATTAAGCAAAAGGAAGTCAAACATCTTGATGAAATCTCAATTGAAAATGAGTCTTAACATGTGTTAATGAAAAATGTCTAAGCCAACAGGTGCTTAGACACTTTTTAAAACATATAATTATTGATTCTATATGGTGCGGACGATGAGACTTGAACTCACACGGCCTCTATTTAGCCACATGCCCCTCAAACATGCGTGTCTACCATTCCACCACGTCCGCATAAAAAAAGGTAATTTTACCTTTTTTTTATTCTACTGCAATAATAAATGAGTATATATCTTGTTTTCCATCTATGACATCAACTTCGATATCTGGATTTAACTTTTTAACATGTTCGACTAAAGCTAACACGTCATCTTCATCCACGTCTTGACCATGGAAGATTGTGACAATCTCTCTCGATTCATCAACCATATCATCTAATAGTTTTTGTGCTGTTTCAACTTTAGATGGAGTTGAGATAAGAATTTCACCTTTTGTAATACCGATGAAATCATCTTTGTTAATTTTAACGCCGTTAATTTCAGTGTCACGAATTGAGAAAGTGACTTCACCTGAACGCATGTTATCAACAATTTCTGACATTTCTTCGATGTTTTCATCGATTTCAATCGATGGATCAAATGCCATCAATGAAGAATATCCTTGAGCAATACTTTTCGTTTTGAGGACACGGATGGTTCTACCTTCACATAAATCAATGGTTTGTTCTGCAGATAAGATAATGTTTTTATTGTTTGGTAAAATAATAATATTATCAGCATTTAACTCTTCAACAGCTTTCACAAAAGCTTCTGTTGATGGATTCATGGTTTGTCCACCATCGATAATGGTATGAACACCGAGTTCTTTAAAGGCTTCATGAATGCCTTCACCAGATGCAACAGCAATAATGCCATATTTCTCTTTTTTCTTCATTGGTTTTTCAACTTGTTTATGAAGACCTTCATCGTGTTGCATAATGGTTGAGTGTTGAATTCTCATATTATCAATTTTTATTGTTTGTAAATCGCCATATTTTTGAGCGAGTGTTAAAGCAACACCAGGTTGATTTGTATGAACGTGCACCTTTAATAAATCATCATCTGTAACAACAACCAAAGAATCACCCATTTGTGATAACGGATTTTTCATAAAAGATTCATTAAAACGCTCTGGATTATGAAGTTTGACAATAAATTCTGTACAATATCCATATTTAATATCAACGTTACCAAGGTTCTCTGCACCAATATAATGTTCAATGGGTGCTGATTGAGCTTGAACGTCTTGTTCGGTTAGCATTTGACCGTTTAACGCCATGATCCAACCTTCAATAATTTTAATAAAGCCAGCACCACCACTATCGACAACTCCTGCTTCTTTTAAGACAGGGAGTAAGTCTGGGGTTCTAATGAGTGTCTCATTTGCTTGAGCTAAATAGAGTTGAAGCACTTCTTCAACACTGTTAAGTTTGGATTGTTCCTTCAAAACACGTTCGGCAGATTCACGAACAACTGTTAAAATGGTTCCTTCAACTGGATCCATAACAGCACGGTATGCCATTTGGTATCCGCCAACCAACGCTTGAATAAATTCTTGGACAGTCGCAGATCCATTGTCTATTTTTGCAATTTCTGAGTAAACACCACGGAAAAACTGGGATAAGATAACACCTGAGTTACCACGAGCTCCCATAAGTAGTCCTCTAGATAAAATTTTTGAAACATCGACAATTGATTGACTATCTGAATTATTGACCTCTTTAACACCGGCCATCATTGTCATTTGCATGTTCGTGCCTGTATCACCATCGGGTACAGGAAAGACATTTAAATGATCAATTTCTTTATGATTATTTTTTAAATTGACTGCGCCATTCGTAACCATTTTTTTGAATAAAGATCCACTGACAGTTTTATTCGCCATCTTGATCCTCCTCATTTTTGACTAATTTCGTTTGCTACTATGGTTTTTTTATTTGGTACTTCAAATAATTCCTTACACAGTATAACACTGAATAGATAGAATTGCAACACCTTTATACGGCTATTTAGTGCCATTCATAAGGATTCATTATCATTATATCACAAGTTTTTAACTTTTTATGATTTACGACAAAATTACATTATTAGGATGTTTGTTGTTGCAATTTGTGGTAAATTGTGATAAATTAGAAAAGGTGCAGTAAGGAGTGAAAATCATGGCAGAATGCTACGTAACAGGTAAAAAAACGAGATTTGGTAATAAGCGCAGTCACGCGCTAAACGCAACACGTCGTCAGTGGAAAGCAAATTTACAAACCATCCGCATTAAAGATGAAGATGGTAACGTCAAAAAAGTTAAAGTTTCCGCTCGCGCACTAAAAAAACATAAATTAGAACGTGTTTAAAAATAAAAAGGCAGATGCCTTTTATTTTTTTGTTTCTTTTTCCGATAAGATGAGAAGAACGTGTCCTTTTACATGGATATGTCCTTCTTCTTTTTTTAATTCATTACTAATTCCAATTGGATTAAACAACTTTAACGGGTATTCCTCTAAGTCATACTGAAACCCAGATAGTGTAACTGTGCCTTCAGGATACCCAAAAAGGGAAATATATCGATCTGTAATGATGGTTTTAGTTTCATCTGCTAGCATTTGGATGGTTGTCGTTTCATTCATCATTATCAACTGAGGAAACTCATGGAAATACATTAAATTAGCAAGAAAATGTTCACTCCTATTACCACCAAAGCCACCAATTAATATAAGATCACTCGGTTCAAGGTTATTAGCTTCAACTAAAGCTTGATACGTGTCTGTTACGTCTTTAATTTGATTTAAGATAACGACGTTCAACTGTTCTAACACTCCTTTATTTTGTAGCGAATCAAAATCACCAACGGCTAAATCAATTTTTAAACGTTGTTTATAACAAGCCATGACGGCTTGATCAACTGCGATAATATAATCATCATCTTTAAACGTAAAAAAGGAGCGAATATCTTTAGGTGTGGGATGGGTAATAATAATGGTTCTCATTTTAAACTTAGAATCGCTTGTTCTGGGTTATCATGATTAAAGATATAACTACCAGCAACAACCATATCCACACCACTTTCATGGCATAAGACAATGTTTTCATTAGAAACACCACCATCTACTTCGATGAGGTAGGCATAACCTTGTTCTTCACGGAGTTTTTTAAGTTCACGTACTTTATCAAGCATTTTGGTCATAAACTTTTGGCCCCCAAAACCAGGCTCAACAGTCATGACTAAAATGAGGTCTGCTTGATTTAAATATTTTTTAAGCCTTTTAACTGGCGTGTTTGGCTTGATTGATAATCCGACACCAAGGCCCTTTTCCTTAATTTTATCAATACTTTTTTGAACACTTTTCGCCTCTACATGAAGGGTAATATAGCGGGTGTTAGGAAAAGAGAATAAATCAATCCATTGATCTGGGTGAGTCACCATCAAATGAACATCCATTGGGATTTTCGATAATTTCGCAACACTACTAGCAATATGAGGGCCAAATGATATATTGGGAACAAAATGCCCGTCCATAATATCGAGATGGATAAAATCAGCAGTTGCGATTTTTTTCACTTCTGCTTCTAAGCGTGTAAAATCAGCGGTTAAAATAGAGGGTGAAACTAACATAATAAACCTCCTAATAGACTTCTTTTTGAGTCGTAATGCTTTCAAAGAAAGCGACGTAGTTTTCATATCTTTCTTGCAGGATCAATCCTGATTCAACTGCTTCTTTAACAGCACAACCTGGCTCATGCACATGATTACATTTATTTGAAAAGCGGCAGTCTTGCTGGTATTTTAAGAAATCAGGATAATGTAGTTTTAAATCTTCAGGATAATGAATCATAAACTCTAACTTAGAGAATCCTGGTGTATCAACAACATACCCATCTAAATAATCATACAATTCAGTGTGCCTAGTTGTATGTTTGCCGCGACCTAAGGCCTCTGATATTTCTTGGGTTTTTATATCTAAATGTGGCATTAAAGCATTTAGTAATGTCGATTTACCAACACCAGTTTGGCCAGCTAACAAAGTGAAATGATCTTTAAATACTTTTTTTAGATTTTCAAATCCATCCTTATTCTTACTATTTACATAATAGACCGGAATACCAATGGTTTCATAATAGGCAAGTTGTTCTTTTAATTTTCGAAGTGGTTCTTCTTCAATTAAATCAATTTTCGAAATGACAATGACAGGCGTAATGTGCTCTTGGCTCATAATCACAAGAAACTGATCTAATAAGTGGAAACTGAAATCAGGACGAACGGCAGAAAACACAAGTAACACTTGGTCAATATTTGCAACATCAGGGCGACTTAAATCGTTGTCTCGAGGCATGATCTCAGTAATCAAAGCTTGTTCTTCTTCATCATTATAACGAACTCGATCTCCTACTTTTGGACTGACTTGAATCCATTTTGGCTCTACTTTTGTTCGCTTCGAAATCGAGCGATGAAAAGCACTTTCTTCATCTACTTTTACATATCTAAACTTTCCTCTTGCTTGACAAATCACTTCTGCTTTCGTTCCATCATCGACAACGGTATACAAATTTGCAATATGTTTTTTAATAAATCCTGTTTTCAAAAAAGTCCTCCTTACAAATGTTGGCTTCGTAACTGCCCACAAGCTGCATTAATATCATGACCTTGTTCTTTTCTTAGAGTTGCTTTAATTTTATGTTTCATTAATAAATCGTAAAAGCGAAGTTGCTGTTCCGGCTTTGAGCGTTTATATGGTGCTTCTATCACTTCATTATACGGAATTAAATTCACATAAACATTCATACCTTTTAATAGGGCTGCAAGCTCAACCGCAACATGATCCATATCATTGATATTATCGATTAAAATATACTCAATCGTCACGCGCCGTTTTGTTTGTTGACCATAATAACGAATCGCTTCTATCACTTCTTCGACGGGATACGCTTTGTTAATTTTCATTAACTGAGTCCTAATATCGTTATTTGGTGCATGTAAACTAACAGCTAAATTAACTTGTTTCGGAAAATGGGCATACTCTTTAATTTTAGGAACAATCCCGCTTGTTGATACGGTAATATGGCGGGCACCAATTGCAAGTCCTTTAGGGTGATTGGCAATTTTTAAAAATTTTAATAATTGCTCGTAATTATCAAATGGTTCGCCTATTCCCATCACAACAATATAACTAATCCGCTCTTTTAGTTCACGTTCGGTTTCAATGACTTGAGCAATGATTTCACCTGCTGTTAAATCACGTTTTTTCTTTAATTGACCAGAAGCACAAAAGGAACAGCCGATATTACAACCAATTTGCGTTGTCACACAAATGCTATTGCCATAGTGCTGTTTCATTAAAACCGATTCTATTAAGTGATCATCATGAAGTGCATATAAACACTTTAACGTGCCATCAACACTTTCATGTTTAACAACCAAATCAAGTGCATGAAGATGAAAATGAGCCTTTAAAAGGTCAATTAATTCTGCGGGCACATTGTTCATTTCGGAAAAATCGGTAATTTTATGTCGATAAAGCCAATGCCAAACTTGTTCAGCACGGTATTTTTTAAATTGATGTTCGCCTAAAAACTGGCTGAGTTCTTCTAAAGTTAAATCATAAATTAACATCTTTTTTCACCTATCCCTATTATACACGATAATCTTTTAATCAGTAAGAGCGTTTCTACCTTTCTTATCAAAAAAATCACACAAGGTGATTTTTTGATTCAGCTTTATTTTCTAATTTCCGCACTCCATGTTTGTTGGAGACGATAGATGATTTTTTCCATGATTTCATCAACAGTCTCTGTTTCTAACGTTTTCTTTGCATCGTTAAAAAGCAAGTGGAAAGCAATTGATTTTTTTCCTGCCTCAATGTTATTGCCTTGATAAACATCAAAGACTTCAACGTTTTGTAATAATTTTCGCCCACTTTCTTTAATGATTTTTATTAAATCATTGGCTGTGACTGTCTCAGCTACAACCAGAGCTAAATCTCTTTCAATATTGGGATATTTAGAAACAGGTTGATAGTTAAATGATATTTGCTCATTTAAAAATGGTTCTAATTTTAGTTCTAAAACATATGTTTCGGCTAGATTTAATTCTTTTTGAATTGTTGGATGAAGCTGTCCCATAAAGCCTACGACCTCATCTTGCCACTTAATATGGGCTTGACGATATGGATGTAGGTTGGAATAGTTTTCACATGTCTCAAGGACAAAGGTTACGTTAAACATCTTAAATGTATTTTCAAAAAGTCCTTTTAATGTATAAAAATCAGTTTTTATTACTTGTTTTTGCCATGGTTGATAATGCCAATCACCACTCATTAATAATGCTAATTTGTTAAATTCTTGATCTTTAGCATAGACATGACCTATTTCAAATAGATGCATATTTTTTGTTTGGCGGTTACGATTATATTCTGCTGTTTTAAGAAGACCAGGAATTAAACTTTGACGTAAATATTTTTTATCTTCTGACATTGGCGCAACCACTTGAATCGGCTCACCGATATTTTCATATGCATGAATGGTATCAAGTGCATTTAATGAGTAAGAAATCACTTCGTTTAACCCACTTGCAGCTAAACGGTGTCTTAACATTCTCAAACGTTTTTGTTTAAACGTTAATAATCCTGTGTGGGTGCTTTTATGTTTAGTCATAGGAATTTCATTCAAACCATAAATCCGTGAGATTTCTTCTAAAAGATCGGCCGGGATTTTTAAATCTAAACGATCAGATGGTGGTTGAATGATATATTCATTTTCAGTTTCTTCAACTTGATAACGATAACGGTCAAAATAGGTTTTTAACGTTTCTTCAGTCATGTTAATTCCTAAATGTTCATTAAAGTATGTTTTTGAAACAGTAATTGAAGGGCGTAACTGACGGCGATGAAGATGTTCTGCAACTCCTGAAGACACCTTCGCATCTGCAAGTTCAATAAGGAGTTTTGTTGCATACTCTAAACCTTGATAAACACGTTCCTCATCAACACCACGTTCAAAACGAAGTGAAGTATCACTTCTTAAATTTAACCGTTTTGATGTTTGTTGAATTGCTTTTGGTTCAAATAAAGCTGCTTCTAAAACAACACTCGTCGTCTTATCAGTAATCATTGTGTTTTCTAAGCCCATAACGCCCGCTAAAGCGATGGGTTTTTCTTGATCGGTAATTAAAAGGTCATCAGCTGTTAATTTTCTTTCAATCCCGTCTAAGGTTACGACAACTTCATCAGCTTGTGCATTTCTAATGACAATCTCGTTCGTCTCTAGCTTAGCTGCATCAAACATGTGTAAAGGAGTTCCATATTCAAGAAGGACTAAATTGGAAATATCGACAACATTATTAATTGATTTCATATCATAAGCCATCAGTGTATTTCGCAACCACATGGGTGATGGTTTAATTGTTACATCGGTAAAATAACGTGCATAGTAACGAAGACAGCCATCTGTTTCTATCGTTACTTTATAAGGATTTAATGTCTTTGTTTCTTTAATTTGATGTTGGGGCAACTTAATTGTCTGATTACTAAAGGCTGCTAAATCATAGGCAAAGCCTAAAACTGAAAGTAAATCGGAACGATTAGGTGTCAGTCCCAGTGTCATTTTCCAGCCATCTAAATGAAGAGCTTCAAGCGCATCTGAACCTAACGTTTTCTCTTCATCAAAATAGTAAATGCCACCTTTATACTGTTCTGGAATTAAATCGAGTGGAATCCCTAACTCTTCCAGTGAACAAATCATCCCATTTGATTCTTGACCCCGAATTTTCGTCTTCTTAATTTTAAAATTACCTGGTAACACTGAACCAACTGGCGCAACAATAACGGTTTGACCCGCCTCAACATTATTGGCGCCACAAACGATATGTTCGACTTGGCCTCCAATATCAACAGTTGTTACTTTAAGACGATCTGCATCAGGATGAGGGTTACAAGTTAATACTTTTCCAATAATCAGACCTGTCGCTTCAACTAAAGGTGAAAAAGCTTCGACTTCAATGATTTTCTGATTGGTTAGTTCCGCAATCTGATCGGGTATTTTCATCCATTTTTGTAAACTGTTTTTTGTAATAATCATGATGATACCCCCTCTTTAAATTGGCGTAAAAAGCGAATGTCGTTTGTATAAAAATGACGAATATCATCAATGTGGTATTTCAATAAGGCGATCCGTTCAACACCGACACCAAAAGCAAAACCACGATAAACTTGTGGATCATAGCCGCCCATCCGAAGCACTTCTGGATGAACCATGCCAGCACCTAAAATTTCAATATATTCAGTCGTTCCATCTTGTTTTTGCATAAGAACGTCCACTTCCATTGACGGTTCTGTAAAGGGGAAATAGGACGGGCGTAAACGAATCTCTCTTTCAGGTCCAAACAAATGACGTACCATTGTTAAAAGGGTATCTTTTAAATGTGCCAATGTAATGTCTCTATCGATAACCAATCCTTCAATTTGCATAAATTGATGTGAATGTGACGGGTCATCGTCATCTTTTCGATAGACCTTACCAGGGCAAATAATTTTTAATGGCTCCCCTTTCATTTTCAGCATGGCTCGTGCTTGAACCGGTGATGTTTGTGTTCTTAATAACGTTTTATCATCGATATAAAACGAATCTTGCATGTCACGTGCAGGATGGTCTTTAGCAATGTTCATCATTTCAAAATTAAATAAGTCAAGTTCAACTTCAGGTCCTTCTTCAACGGTATAACCCATTCCTAAAAATAAGTCTTCAACTTCTTCGATGACTTGATTTAACGGATGAATCGATCCTTGATAAAGGTGGAGTCCTGGGAGCGTCACATCGAGTTGTTCTTTTTGTAGGGTTGCAATAAGGATGGCTTCTTCAAGATTTTGTTTTCGTGCCGTCCACGCAGCTTCAATGGCAACTTTAATGGTGTTGACAGCTTGACCAAAGGCTGGACGCTCTGCTGGATCCAAATGACGCATTTGCCCCATTACTTCAGTTAAACGGCCCTTTTTCCCAAAATAGCCCACACGGACAGCCTCTAAGGCTCCTATCGTTGTTGCTTGTTCAATTTCAAAAAGAGCTTCGGTTTTAATTTGCTTCAATAACTCTTTCATTTTTCACTTCTCCTTTAATTTGCTATAAAAAAATCCCTAGACAAATGTCTAAGGACGAAAAATTCCGCGGTACCACCTTAGTTCCAGATACAGATCTGGCCCTCTTTTTCTTTAACGCAGAAAACGGATGGGATTAGCATCTCTCAAGAATGAATTCAAAATCGACCACTTGCATCGTTCACACTAGCCGATGCTCACTGAAAAAGCTTTACAATTTTTACTATTTTCTCTCACTGATTTTTAATTTAATTTCTTCTTGATGCAATAATTAATAAAAATCTTAGTAATTCAACGTAAATCCAAACAATTGTTACCATTAAACCTAAAGCAACAACCCACTCATACATTTTATCAGCGCCACTTTCAACAATCGTTTCTGCACGATCAAAATCCAGTGTTAACATCAGAGCTCCAAAAATAATTAACGCACCAGAAACGATAAGTGCGAGCCCTGTATTTTGACTGACTAAGGCAACAACGCCAGGGGCGATGAAATATAGGAGACCAAAAACAACAGATAAAATTAAGATGGAAAAGAGTGCACCATACATAATTTTACGGAATCTGTGGGTCACACGAATGGCTCGACTTGAATATAAGAAAAGCATAACAACGAAAATTGTTGCGGTTGCGATAATCGCAGTAATCGCAATTCCTGGAACAATGATTTCAAGAATGAGTGTTAAAAAGCCTAAAGCAACCCCTTCTGATACTGCATAAAGAATCGAAAAGGGCATCGCCAATCTTGGAACAAATGAGGCGACTAACACAGAAATAAAAGCAACAGCCATTGATCCAAATAACAAACCACTTAAACTGGACACATCCATAGAACCGGTAGATGACTGCCGGTATAAACTTGAAATTAAGAAAACGCCAGATAAAACGGCAAGTCCTAAAAGCAACATTGTTTTTAAACTAATGCCACGATAACTCGCTGTATTCGCACCAACATACGCTTCTTCTCTTTGAATTTTACTAAAAACAGGGTTTGAACTTCTCATGAAAATCACTCCTTTGCTGTATTAAATCACTGCTTACATTATAACTTGTTCACTTTTAAAGTGCAAACAAACCTGACTCAATCACATGATTTTCCGAATTTAAATCCTTGAAGGCACCATAACTCTCCATTTTTTCAAAAACAGTCTTATTAATCCTTGTTCGGTCACGAACATCATCTAACGAAGTAAAGGCACGCTCATTTCGTTTAACAACGATATCTTCGGCTACTTGATCACCAAGGCCATCAATCGCTGTAAAAGGCATTCTTAACCCATTTTCTTCCATAATAAATTCTTTCGCATCTGATTTCATAATGTCAACAGGTAAAAATTTAAAGCCACGTCGCGTCATTTCTAAAGCAACCGATAAGGTTACATTCAGTGCTTCGTCTTTTGCTTTTAGTAAGTAATTTGGAATTTTTTGAATTTCTTGAAGGCGGTTACGGATGGCATTTGAACCAATCATCATCGTCTCATATTCAAATTGAGTGGCCCGCTTTGTAAAGAAGGCACTATAAAATAAAAGGGGATGATAAATCTTAAACCAAGCTATACGCATGGCCATAATGACGTATGCCGTCGCGTGTGCTTTTGGAAACATATATTTGATTCTACTTGCGGACCAAATATACCAATCAGGAATCCGGTGTTTACGCATTTCTTGTTCGTAAGTTAACCATTTGGCTTTTTCTTTAGAAGGTTTTCCTCTTCTGACAAACTCCATAATTTCAAAAGCCTTTAGGGGTAACATACCAAAGTCAGTTAATTGAACCATTATGTCATCACGGCACCCAATGATATCTTTAAAGGGGATTTTGCCGTATTCGGTTTGACCATTAATGAGTGCTTGTGCATTTTTTAACCATACATCGGTTCCGTGTGATAATCCCGAAATTTTTACTAACCCAGCAAATGTCGTTGGTTTTGTGTCCACAAGCATTTGTCTTGTAAATGAGGTACCAAATTCTGGAATGCCATAAGACGCAACTTCACTTAAAATTTCATGAGGTTCAAGACCAATCACTTTTGTCCCTGAAAAAAGTTGATATACTTTTGGGTCGTCAAGAGGAATATCTTGGGCTTTATTAAAGGGGAATTGATCAGGATGTAAATAAACGTGGTCCATTAAATATTTAATCATCGTCGGATCATCATGACCGAGTAAATCTAATTTTAATAAGTTATCTTCAAAAGAATGGTAATCGAAATGGGTCGTCTTCCACTCACTGTTGACATCATCTGCAGGATATTGAATCGGGGTGACATCAAAAATGGATTTCGATTTTGGAACGACAACAATCCCACCGGGATGTTGGCCCGTTGATCGTTTTACGCCTTCAATTTTTTTCGCTAATCTTTCGATTTGTGCTGGCCGTTTTTCAAGTTGCTTATCTTCTAAATAGCCTTTGACATAACCAAAAGCATTTCGTTCCGCAACCGTCTGGATCGTTCCAGCCCTAAAGGTGTGATCGATGCCAATCAGTTCCCGCACATAATCGTGGGCTTTTGTTTGATAATCCCCAGAGAAGTTTAAATCGATATCTGGCACTTTTTCTCCTTCAAAACCTAAGAAAGTTTCAAATGGAATATCATGGCCATCTTTAATTAAAACCGCTTGACAAAAAGGACATTTTTGGTCGGGTAAATCATAACCTGATTGAACGGCTTCAAAATAAGGTTGGAAAGCTTTTTCTTCTTGTGAAAGACCATATTTTAACTTTTCTTCGTCCGTTAATGAGAACACAGTGAAGTCTCCGTTAGGACAACGATAGTGTGGCTTTAATGGATTTACTTCTGTTACATTAAGAAGGGTTGCGACAATCGATGAGCCAACAGAACCGCGCGAACCAACTAAATAACCTTCTTCTAATGATTTTTTCACTAAAAGATGTGAGATATAATAGTTTGCAGCAAACCCATTACCAATAATACTATTGAGCTCCTTTTGAAGTCTTTCTGTAACAAGCGGGTGGGGGTTATTTCCATAAAGAATTTCAAGTTGATCATAAACGAGACGTTTGACTTCACCTGAAATAGATTCAATCCCTAATTGATCCACAAAGGCATCGTCTGGTAAAGCATATAGATGTTCAGAGAAAGCTTGAACATATTCGATTTGGTTATTTAAAAGTCGTGTATTTTTCACAACAATTTCTTCAGCTAGTTCTGGATCTAAAAAGGAAAACGCTTGAAGCATTTCTTCTGTTGTTAAAAAATACTGTTCTGGCATCGTATCATATTTATGTAGTTGATGAATCCCACCACCAACAAGGGGGGTACGAATATAGATTTCTCGGTATAAAACATCATTTTTATCTAAATAATGGACATCACCGGTTGCGATAACTATTTTCTTTTGTGCTTTTGCTAAATGAATAATTTTTGTTAGTGTCGCTTCAATAATTTCTTCAGCGAATTGGCCGATGTCTGTTTTTAAATGTTCGTATGCTTTTGGCGGTTGAACCTCAATGTAATCATAAAAAGCAATCGCTTCTTTCAAAGTTTCTTCATCTTGGTTTAAAGCAATCTCAAAAACATTCCCATTGGCACAACCACTACCAACGAGCAATCCTTTACGATATTTTTCTAAAACTGTCTTTAATGTTCTTGGTCCATTATAAAAATGGTCGGTTAAAGCATCGCTGACGATACGAAATAAATTTTTGTATCCCGCTTGGTTTTGCACTAAAACATTAAGATGATAAGGCATTTGATGTTTCCATGCCTCTTTAACATCGATCGCTTGATGAAGTTCTAAATATGTGCGAATTTCTTCTTTCGCGAAGTCTTGCATCATGCTCAACCAAATTTGTGCAGTCACAGCAGCATCGTCATCAGCACGGTGATGTTGAGTTTGTTTCACTTTAAAGTGTTTTGCTACTGCTTTCAAATTAAACCGTTTTAACTTTTGTGAGTAGAAATAGCGAGCAATATTTAAAGTATCGACAACATATTCATGAGGAAAATCGATGTTTAATTTCCGCGCATTTTCTGCAATATGGCCAATATCGAATAAAGCATTATGGGCAACCAAAATACTCCCCTCTGCAAAAGCTAAAAATTCTGGTAATACTTGATCAATTGTTGGAGCATCTTTTAACATTTCATCAGTGATGCTCGTTAATTCTGTCGTAAATGTAGACAAAGATTCTTGAGGATTGACAAAGCGTTGAAAATGCTCAATAATACCTGATTGCTTTAATTTAACGGCACCAATTTCAATAATTTGATCACGAGCAGACGATAAACCTGTCGTTTCAATATCAAAAACAACGAAAGTCGCATCTTTAAAAGCGATGTCCTCTAAGGCAGGACTAACTACTTGAAAAGCTTCTTCATCAACAAAATCCAACTCCACACCATAAATGGGTTTAATCTTCTTGTTTTTCGTCGCTTGATGAATTTCTGGAAAGGCATATAAGCCATTGTGATCGGTAAAAGCGATTGCTTCATGACCCCATTTAATTGCTCTTTCAATATAACTGGAGGCATCGGTAACGCCATCCATATTACTCATTTTAGTATGGACATGAAACTCAACTCGTTTTTCTTTTGCTCGATCCATCCGCTCTTGTCGTTTCGGTTTTTCAACAAAATGGATGGCTCTAGCGAAAATTACAACATCTTTTTGGAACGTGTCAAATTGAGCATTTCCTTCGACTTGAACTTGGTCGTCGTCCTTTAAGGCTTCGGCAATTTCAATATCTTTTGGAAATCTTAAAAAGTTTTTTACTGTAATTGCATCATCGTCATCATAAAGAACAAATGATAAAAGTCTGGTGTTTGTTAATTCACGAATTTCCAGTTTAGTAATTGTTCCTTCGATTAAAAAAGTAGTATCGCCTTTTTCATTTTTATATTGATCTAACCGATATTGGTCCATCGGAACTTCTTTGATTTCAACTGCCTGGGGGCTGCTTTTACGAGAAAAGCTCTTTCTAACCGTTGGTTGATTTGCTTGACGAGCATATTCGCTTTTTTGTTCTAAAACTTTTTCTTGTGCTTGAATCGACTTAGATATCAATTTACTTGTTGGTTCTAACGTCTCATCAATTCGAACCTGAATAGGAAAACGAATCCCTAATGGTTTTAATAGATTCGCTATTGCTTTAAAGTACGGTTGAATAAACTTGCTATCACGATCAACGATAACAAAAACCGTTTCATCTTCATAAACGGTTTTAAAGTTTTTTAAAACTAAAAAGCGTGCTTTTTCTTTAGCAAGTTCAATGGCAGCTAAATCATAATACGCACAGGCAAATTGAGAAAGATTAGTTTCATTTTCATATGTAATTTGAACATCCACTTTTTGAACAACTTTTGGAACAGTAAAATAACTTTTAAGTTGATCAACGAAAGGAATCAGAACCGCAGGATCTAAAATTTCTTTAAGGCGTAAATGAAAAATCCATTTTTTCGCTTTCTCTTCAACGACTACATAAAGTAACTCAGCATCGTTTAATATCGGTGATTTAAAGGTCGATTGTTGTAAAAACAGTTGAAACTTATCCATTTATTCGCCTCCTCTAGGAACCCGTTTAATAGCTCTAAAAGCGACAAAGTGATATAACGCTGTAATAAGCACTGCAATTGGGTTTAATGTTTCTAAATTAAATAGTGATAAAAGTAAACGTATAACAACATAAATACTTGAAAGATAAAAAGCAAATTTAAACCTTAGGGTAAAATTCATTTGCAGTTGGTAATTAAAGAAATAAAAAGCAATTGTTAACATAAAAGCAACAAAAACATAATCTAATACATTGAGAAAATAGTGACCGAAAATCTCACCAAACAGCAACACTTTTTCTTTTTCATAAACCGTTTTAATCGCAACACTTAATTTGGTAATCTCCCCATTATCTAAGGTGTTAAAGTCATAGTTTTCTAAAGCCAACGTTTCATAACGATGTGATGAAACAGGTATATCACGAACATAAACTTTTAATTCCTTTTCACTAAAGACAAAATTGAAAGCCCATTGATACTCGTTTCTTTCACCTAAATAAATGTTGTAGACACCAAAATCAGTAACTGCAAGTCCTTCTACTATTAAAGTTCCATCCACGATTGAAGCGGGTTGTTGAACCCAATCAGATTTTAAAGCAGACTTCAGTTCATCATACGTTGACATGTCCATTTCTGGTTTAATTGCGAGTTTAATAAGTGGCGGCACAGAAATAATTAACGTGATTGTAAGTAAATAAGCAATGATCCGAAACCACGAGTCAGTAAGAAAAAAAATCGTTTGTTGCGGCTTCGATATACTTGTTATAAATTTCTTGAACATTTTGTCAACTCCTTGAATATTATTATATCATAAATCAGTATTTATGATAAAATGAAAGCGGTGAAAAAGATGAATTTAACGACCGCTGAAAAACATTATGTAACCTTAAATAACTACCACCAACAAACATATCAGAAAAAAGTTTATAAAATTGCTTTAAACGGTGGTTTTACTTGCCCTAACATCGATGGAACGGTGGCGACTGGAGGCTGTACTTTTTGTTCTGCTTTAGGAAGTGGTGATTTTGCAGGTAGAAAAACAGATGATTTAAAAACGCAGTTTTCTAAAATCAAAGCGATGATGAAAAATAAATGGCCTGATGGCTATTATATTGCTTATTTTCAAGCAAACACCAATACCCATGCCCCTTTAGAGCGATTAAAACAATTGTTTGAAGAAGCGATTAAGTTAGATTCAAAAATTGTGATGTTATCAATTGCGACAAGGGCGGACGCATTACCTGAAGATGTTTTAGATTATTTGGCGTTGTTAAACCAAAGAATTCCTGTTCAAGTCGAACTAGGCCTACAAACAATTCATGAAGAAACAACTGAACTCATTAACCGTGCTCACAGTTTAGCATGCTTTGATAAAGCTGTTCACGCCTTGAGAAAACGTGGCATTGAAGTCGTCGTTCATATTATTAACGGCTTACCTGGCGAAACTAAAACGATGATGGTTAATACCGTAAAACATTTAAATACTTTAGATATCCAAGGGATTAAAATTCATATGCTTCACTTAATGAAAAAAACGAAAATGGGTAATCAATATTTAAAAGAACCATGGCCACTCCTTACTTTAGAAGAATATGTTGATATTACTGTTGAACAACTTTTATGGTTGAAAAAAGACATTGTGATTCATCGTTTAACTGGAGATGCCCCACAAGCAACTTTGATCGCACCAACATGGACAAAGAAAAAATTTGTCGTTACCAATGAAATTGATAAAAAAATGCGGGCACTTAATTTATATCAAGGAGATTATTATGAAAAAAATGAACATCGTTGAACTCGGTCATCAGTTTATGAAAGCTGTGATTAAAGAAAATGACATCGTTTTAGATATGACGATGGGCAATGGATATGACACTGTTTTTTTAGCACAAATAGCGAAAATGGTGTATGCTTTTGATATTCAAGATGAAGCAATCAAAATAACCAAAACAAGATGTCAAGATCAGTTTATTACTAATGTTAAACTGATTCATGACACCCATGAAAATGCGCATCTATATGTGCCGCTTTTTCATCATGCAGTATATAATTTAGGTTATTTACCGAATGGTGATAAAATCATTACAACCATTGCAAAAACAACGATTAAATCGTTAAAACGGGTTCTTAAAGAAATGGAAAGTATGGGTTATGTTTTTATAACAGTTTATGAAGGACATGAGGAAGGGCTTCAAGAAAGTATAGCCCTTAAAGAATATTTGCATACACTACACCCACAAGATTTCCAAGTTTTTCAAGTGACATTGCCTTATCAAGATCAAAATCCACCTTATCTTCTCATTATCCAAAGACTAAAATAAAAAGTGGCCGAGCCACTCTTTTTATCGTACAACAATATTGACTAACTTATTTTTAATAACAATCACTTTGAGAATCTCAAGATTTTCAAGGTGTTTTTTAACGTTTTCTTGTTCTAACGCAAGCGTTTCTAAAGCTTCATTTGTTAAGCCAACCTTTTCAGTAAAACGAGCTCTTACTTTTCCGTTGATTTGGACGACGTACTCAACTTCATCAACGACTAAGTATTTTTCATCGTATGTTGGCCACTCAGAATAAAGTAATTCTTCATTTATTTTTAAAATCGTTTCATTCAGCTCTTCTGTTATGTGTGGCGCAATCGGATTTAATAGTTGTAAGAAGCCGCGTGCTTGTTTTTTACCAATGGTTTGAGCTTTATACACTTCATTAACGAAAATCATCATTTGACTTATTGCAGTGTTTAAGGCGAGCTTATCGTAATCTTCAGTCACCTTTTTAATTGTTTGGTGATAGACAGTCTGTAACGCTTCAACGTCTTCTTCTTGGACGGGAAAATCAAACATACGCCAAACTCGATCTAAAAACTTCTTCGCTCCATTTAAATTGTCTTCTGACCAAGCCTTTTCTGCTTCTAAAGGTCCCATAAACATTTCATAAAGACGCAATGCGTCTGCACCATGCGAATGGAAAATATCATCAGGATTTAAGACATTACCTCGTGATTTACTCATTTTTGAATGATCAGAACCTAAAATCATGCCTTGATTAAATAACCGTTTGAATGGTTCTTTATGAGAAATTAAGCCAATATCATAAAAGAACTTCGTCCAAAAACGAGAATATAATAAATGGCCAACAGCATGTTCAGCACCGCCAATGTATAAATCAACAGGAAGCCATTTATCTAGTGCTTTTTTAGCATCACTTGAATTTAAAGGAATCATTGCTAAATGACTTTTTAAAACATAACCGAGGAAATACCAAGAACTACCCGCTAATTGAGGCATTGTATTGGTCTCACGTCTCCCCTTCACTTTGCCAGTGTTGACATAAAGCCAATCGGTTGCATTGGCAAGTGGTGATTCGCCTGTACCACTAGGACGAAAGTTTTTTAACTCTGGTAATTCAAGGGGTAACTCATCATCTTCTAATAAGTGAATCTCACCTTCTTCATCAAAAATAACAGGGAAAGGTTCACCCCAATAACGCTGACGAGAAAAGACCCAATCGCGTAACTTATACATATTATGTGCATAACCTAATTTGGTTTTCTCTAAATATTCAATAATTTTTTGGATGGCTTGTTCATTGTTTAAACCATCGATAATTCCACTATTAAAATGGATACCATCACCAGTAAAAGCGCCTTCTGCTTCACCTTGGACAACTTCGATTATATCTAAACCATAAACTTGAGCAAATTCAAAATCACGATCATCGTGAGCTGGCACTGCCATGACCGCACCTGTTCCATATCCAGGTAGAACATAGTCCGCGACCCAAATAGGAATCTTTTTATGATTTAACGGATTGATCGCATAAGCACCGGTGAAAACACCTGTTTTCTCATGAGCTGCGCTCCGGTCAATTTCTGTTTTCGCTTTAGCAGACTCAATATAAGTATTGACTGCATCGTATTCATCCGATGTGGTAATTTCTAAAACAAGAGGGTGTTCTGGTGCTAAAACACAATAGGTTGCGCCATAGATGGTGTCGGGTCTTGTTGTGAAGATTTCAAACTCTAAATCTGAATGAGCAACCTTAAAAGTCATCATCGCCCCTTGGGATTTACCAATCCAATTGCGTTGCATCTCCTTTAAATGCTCAGGCCAATCTAATTGATCCAAATCTTCTAATAAGCGATCTGCGTATTTAGTAATTTTTAGAACCCATTGACGCATGGCTCGTTTAACGACTGGATAACCTCCTCGTTCAGAAACCATTTTGCCATCAACGATTAAAACTTCTTCATTAGCTAATACCGTTCCTAGACCTTCACACCAATTGACTTCAATATCTTTTAATTCAGCCAATCCATGTTCATATAACTTTTTAAAAATCCATTGTGTCCATTTAAAATAACCAGGGTCAGATGTGGCAAATTCTCTTTCCCAATCAATCCCTTTGCCAGACTCAATAATTTGTCTTTTATAGTTTGCAATGTTTTCATACGTAAAAGCGCGGGGATCTTTACCTGTTGCAAGCGCATATTGTTCTGCAGGCAAACCAAAAGCATCCCATCCCATGGGATGAAGCACGTTGTAGCCTTGCATCCGCTTAAAGCGGTTAATAATGTCACTTGCCGTATAACCCTCAATGTGGCCTACATGAAGCCCAGAGGCACTCGGATAAGGAAACATATCTAGAACATAATATTTTGGTTTAAATCTGTCATCTTGGGTCTTGAAAAGTTTATTTTCATGCCAATGTTTTTGCCATTTTTTTTCAATTTCTCTAAAAAGATAATGTTTCATAAAATCCCTACTTTCAATTTAACTCTATTATACACAAAAAAATAAGTAAACCCAATAAAAAAAGGGTGAACCCCTTATTTTTATTGTAAAGCTTCAACGTACTTAACGAGATCCGCAACAACTTTAATATTTTGTGCTTCTTCGTCGCTAACTTCAACGTTAAATTCCTCTTCGATTTTCATAATTAATTCAACCGCATCGATGGAGTCAGCTCCTAAATCTTCTGCAAGTCGTGCATCTAGAGAAATCTTTTCTGCTTCTACACCTAAACCTTCAACAATTAATTCTTTCACGCGTTCGAATACCATAAGTATATCCTCCTTCATTTGCATATGTATTATAAGTGATTTATAAAATTTTGTCAACGAAATATGATTAAATATTTGAAATTCAAACCATTATGTGTTTTTAACCATTTTTATTATTTAGTCAATTCGTGCTCGACCTGATAAAATCGTGAGCCACTTGACTTTATAGCGAAGACTCTTCGTTAAATCTCGCTTTATGAAGCGCCATTGCCAGTTTTTCCCTACGGTTGCTGGTTGGTTCATCCGAGCACGATCTGTTAAATTAAGATAATCTTGAAGAGGAATAATGACAGTTTCTGCAGCAGATTGAAGCGTAGTCCAAATGATTTGTTCAGATATCGGTAAACCTTTTTTAGCCATGATATACGAACGGATATAACGGCGATTCTTTCGGTCCATGTCACGATACCATGAACGGGTTGTTTGATTATCGTGTGTTCCAGTATATGCGATTGTATGAATCGGGTAAAGGTGGGGTTGATATTCATTTTCTTTTTGATCAGAAAAACCAAATTGAAACACTTTCATCCCAGGATAACCGGTTGTTTTTAAAAGGGTTCGTACATCTTCTGTTAAAACTCCTAAATCTTCCGCAATAATATTAACATCACCTAACTCTTCTTTAAGAGTATTGAAGAACGTTTCCCCCGGTCCTTGAGCCCAAACACCATGTTCTGCTGTTTTGGCTCCATAAGGGATGCGATAAAATCGAACAAAACCAATAAAGTGATCAATTCGAACATGATCGTATAAGTTTAAAGCGTAACGAACACGATGAAGCCACCATGCATAATTTTGTTTGTGTAATACTTCCCAATGATAAAGGGGATTACCCCATAGTTGGCCTTCACTCGTAAAACCATCCGGTGGTACACCAGCTACATCGGTAGGTTTGCGTTTTTCATCAAGTAAAAAGAGTTCTGGATGGGCCCAAACATCACTACTATCGTATGCGACATAAATAGGCATATCACCCACTATTTCAATCCCTCTGCTATTGGCATGTCGTTTTAATTTTAACCATTGCTGGTGAGCTTTAAACTGTAAAAACTGATGAAAAGCAATTTCTTCTTGATATTTTTCTTGATAGGTAAGTAAAGCCTCTGGCCTCCGCATCCGAATGTTTTCATCCCAATAAAGCCAAGATTGATCTTTAAAAGCTTTCTTTATTGCCATAAACAAAGCATAATCATTAAGCCAAGACGCCTCTTTTAAAATAAAAGTTTGATAATCTTCTGTCGGTTCAAAGCGGGAAAAAGCCAATCTTAATAAAGGTGTTCTCGTTTCATACAAGTGACCGTAATCTATCTTTTTCTTTCGTTTTTTAGCTGTTTTTGTTTCTTCCACATTTAATAAGCCTTCAACAACTAATAAATCAATATCGATAAAATATGGATTATGAGCAAAAACAGAAAACGATTGGTAAGGTGAATTACCAAACGAAGTCGGTCCTAGTGGTAAGATTTGCCAAAGAGATTGTTTTGTTTTGACAAGAAAATCAATAAAATCGAATGCCGTTTGACCATAACTACCGATTCCATAAGGATTAGGCAAACTGGAAATATGGCATAAGATACCGCTTTTTCTCACAAAAATGCCTCCAAGATTAAGGTTTATATTTTAAAATAAGGGCAGAGAAGGGACCCAACCGTGGCTGGAGATGGTGTTTAAATGGACCTCTTTCTCCTACTTTTGTTATAAGTGTTTTAGGATTGATTAAGCCTGTACCTTGATATGTTTCATCATTACTATTTAAAATTTCTTGGTAGTTCCCTGAATAAGGAACTCCGATATCATATGTTTGGTGGGTATTGGGTGTCATATTTAAAACAACGATAATCGTCTCATCATCTCCATATCTTGCAAAGGCAAAAACCGATTGGTTTTTATCATCAACAACTGACCATTGAAAACCTTTTGGTTTATGGTCATATTGATATAAAGCAGGGTGATTACGGTAAACCCAAGCCAGTGATTTAAAATAAGCATGTTGTTTTTGATAAACTGGATCTGCTAAAATTTCCCATGGTAATTCTCGATGAACATCCCACTCATGAAAGCCAGCAAACTCCTGTCCCATAAACAATAATTTCTTTCCTGGATGCGTCATCCAAAAAGCAAGTAAAAGCCGCCACTGCGCGTGTTTCTGCCATAAATCACCAGGCATTTTATTTGCTAGACTCCCTTTCATATGAACGACTTCATCGTGTGAGAAAGGCAATACAAATTGTTCGTTATACGCATAAACCATGCTAAACGTTATTTGATTGTGGTGATGTTTGCGAAAGAGAGGGTCTGCTTTAAAATAACTTAAGACATCATTCATAAACCCCATGTTCCATTTGTAATTAAAACCTAGACCACCTTGGTCAACAGGATGAGTCACTTTCGGATAAGCTGTAGAGTCTTCAGCTATGAACAAAAAGCGGTCATCTATTTTAAATAAATGAGTCGAAGCTTGTTTCAAAAAAGCAATTGCATCTGGATTAACACCTTGATTCATATCACCTAAGTAATAAATTAAGTTAGCGACTGCATCTAAACGAAAACCATCGATATGAAACACTTCTTGCCAAAAGGTTAAGGCTGATAACATAAAACTTCTTGTAATACCTTTTGAAAAATCTAAATTATTTGTTCCCCAAACAACGTTTTCTCGGTGGAATGTATCGGAATATTCATAAAGAGGAGTTCCATCAAAAAAGCTGAGCCCATGCGCATCACGGCAAATATGACCAACAACAAAGTCCATAATGACGCCAATACCAGCTTGATGGAGCTGGTCAATTAAATACATAAAATCGTGTGGTGAACCGTATCTTGAAGTTGCCGCAAAATAACCGGTCCCTTGATAACCCCAAGAATCATCTAATGGATGTTCGTATGCGGGGAGGAATTCAACATGAGTATAACCGTAATCCTGTAAGTAATGAATAAGATCGGGGGCGAGTTCTCCATAGGTTTTATATTGACCATATTTTCGTTGCCACGACCCTAAATGCATTTCATAAATTAAGACAGGCTCTTGATAACTTTTCTTTTTTGTTTTATGCCATTTTTCATCATGCCACTGGTAGTGGTCTAAACGACAAACTTTTGAACCTGTATCAGGTCTTACTTCACTAAAAAAAGCAAATGGATCCGCTTTATATAAAATATGACCATCATGCGTATGAATTTCATATTTATATGTTTCCCATTCTAAATTTCCAGGAATTTCAATACGATAAAATCCTTGATGATTAATTTTAGTCAAAACGTGTTTCCAACCTTCATACTGGTTAAAACTAGCAATTAAACGAACTTCTTTGGCGTGTGGAGCATAGACAGTAAACTGGGTGCTAATGACTTCACCCTTTTCATTTTTCAATAAATGAGCGCCTAAAAAACGGTATGCATAAGCATGCGTTCCTTGTAAATATGTATCGATATCATGTTGATCAATGATACGCATCTAATCACCTCACTTTTTCTGTTTGTGAAAAATAATGACTCCTGGATGTTTTGTATAAAGGAAATTGTTTTTAATTTCAACATTTTGTGAAGAAAAAAGTAAATCTCCTTCTGGTAAAGCCCATGTTTCTGGCTTAAAATCAGTTTTTAGATAATGGGTCAATTGATGTTGTTCGTCTTCTAACTGATATATTATCAAAGACCCATGTTTTTGAGTTAGAGTTTTGTTTTCATTCGTTACTTGACGGTACATGGAAAATTGTTTTCGAATGGCCAAGATTACTTGTAGACGATCTACTGAAGTTGGATAAGAATGCCAACGGATTCCATTGATATGATCAGAGTCTTGATAAGAATTAGCAACCCCTTGTTTACTGCGGTATAATTCTTGGCCTGCATGATAAAAAGGGATTCCTAAAGCGATTGCTACCAAGTGGTTGACAAAATCTTGCAGTTGATGGTTTTCCTGAAGCGAATGATGAGAAACGCTCATCAGTTTATCGAAGTAAGTCATGTCATCATGACATTCAACATAATTAATTGTTTGATTTAAAGATTGATATCCTTTTGGACTTCCTACTAAGGCTTCCATCGCTTGATTTATCAATTGAATGTTACCCATCGCATACCCTTTTTGGTTAGTCTCGCCTCTCATGGTATTTCGAAAATAATCATTAAAATGAGCATACATAGGAAAATTGTTTTGGTTGGCCATCGTTGCTCGTTCTTCTAGTCTCATGACAGAATCCATCATCCAGCCTTCGCCATAGAGCATCACGTTAGGATTGATAGATTTTAGTTTCTTTTCAATTAGTCGCATCGTTTCTATATCCATGAGTCCCATTAAATCGAAACGAAAACCATCGACACGATAAACTTCTGCTAAAAAGACTAAACTATCTACAATCATTCGTCTAACCATAAAACGTCTTGTTTCTACATCTGGGCCACAACCACATGACTCAGTTAATTGGTTATTTTTATCGTGGCGATAAAAATAGCCAGGAATGATTTTATCATAGGCAAAAGTCTTTCTTGTAAAAACATGATTGTAGACAACATCTAAATTGATTCCTAAACCAATGCTATGTGCATGTTTGACCACATTTTGAAAAGCAGTTATCTTTTCAAGCGGATTATTATTGTTTTTAATAAACCATCCTTCTAAAGCAAAATAGTGCGCTGGATTGTACCCCCAATTATAATGGGAATCTTTGTTTATTTCATCTACCCCATAAAATGCTAAAATGGGCAACAACTGTAAATGAGTCATCCCTAAGTTTTTGATATATTCTAAAACAGTTCCTTCAAGCTTTTCACTGCGTGCAATTAAACCATCGAAAAGACCTGGATCGGAAACATCTAAAAAGCGAGTTAAATCTCGGACATGGCCTTCATAAATTACTGCATCAACATTATTTTTTAACATAATCGGTGATGGTTCAAGTTTTGGAACTCGATTTAAATCAACAATGATGCCTTTTTGTTGGTAGATTATTTTAGCATAAGGATCATCGACTTCATCCAAGGCATCAACTAAACGCACTTGAAAATGATATTTTTCTAAATGATAATCGCCAGGTAAAGAAAGATGCCAAACGGGCATCTTATAAGTCATGGGATAAGATTTCCCCCCAACAACAACAAAAACGGCTTTCGCTACAGGCGTAAATAAATAAAAATCTGTTTGTTTTTTTGTACAAACTGCACCTAAAGGACCTTCATAACGAAATCGTTGATCAAAGGTCTCTTTTAAAGTGACTAAACCAATTTGTAAAGCAAGCTTTTCATTATCAACCCAAATCGTATCTACAAGATGGAGCTCAAGGTCACGATCAGTTTCAAAAAATTGGTTATTATTTTCATTTTTCACCCATTGAAGGTTGTATCCAGGTAAGTGTATTTGTGTAATATATCCTGCATCTTCAATGCGAATGACGCGAAAATCATCGATAAAAGCGAGCATGTTTCGTCTCTTTTCTTAAATTATGAGTGAAGCCACGTAAAAGGGCGTAATTGCCAAATATCTGTATTATAATCTTGAATGGTTCGATCGGATGTGAAAAAACCTGAATGAGCAATATTCATAATCATCATTTCTAACCATTTGTTTCGGTCCTGGTATAAAAGATTGGCTTTTTCATGCGCTTCAACATAACTAGCAAAATCTTTTAAAACAAGGAAGTAATCTGTATTTAATAAATTATGCATAATAAAATCATAATGTCCAGGATTGTCTTTTAATTTTCGGATAAACTTAAAAACATCTTTTAACCGTTGATCATTTTCATAAATTTCGTTGGGTTTATAATGATTATGACGATATAGAGCAACAACTTCTTCAGAAGATAAACCAAAAATAATATTGTTTTCGCTTCCTGCTTCTTGGACAATTTCAACGTTAGCGCCATCCATTGTTCCAATGGTAATTGCACCATTCATCATAAACTTCATATTTCCTGTTCCACTCGCTTCTTTCGAAGCTGTCGAAATTTGTTCTGATAAATCAGCTGCTGTCATAATGTATTCTGCGTAAGTCACATTGTAGTTTTCAACAAAAACAACTTTAAGTAAGTGATTTGTTTCTTCATCGTGATTGATTGTTTGGGCTGCATCATTGATGAGTTCAATAATCATTTTCGCCATCCGATAACTAGGTGCTGCCTTCGCTCCAAAGATAAATGTATGGGGAACGTAGTTGGCTTTAAAATCAGCATCCGTTTTCAAACGTTGATATAAATAAATAATGTGCAAAATGTTCATTAGTTGACGTTTGTATTCATGCAGCCTTTTTACTTGAATATCAAAAATGGAATTAACATCAATAGTGATGTTTTCACGTTGCTGAATTTGCTCAGCTAAAATACGTTTTCTTGTTAACTTGACTTCCTCAAGCCGTTTTTGAACTTTAATATCTGTTTTAAATTGAGCAAATTCCTTCAGTTTAGTTAAATCTTTTCGCCAGTCAATACCAATGGTATCGTCTAATAATTGGACCAATTCAGGATTGGTATGAATGAGCCAACGACGGTGAGTCACACCGTTGGTTTTATTGTTAAACTTATGTGGATATAGTTGGTAAAAATCATTCATTTCTTGATGCTTTAAAATCTCTGTGTGAAGCGCAGCAACACCATTGACACTAAATGCCCCAAAGAGGCAAATGTGAGCCATCCGCACACGGTGTTGACCTATCAAACCCATTTGATATATTTGTTCGTTGTTAAAGCGACCATCCGCTTCTAATTCTCTTTTAAAGCGGCGGTTCATTTCTTGAATGATTTCATAAATTCTCGGTAGTAAAGTCCGGAAAATATGGATATCCCATTTTTCTAATGCTTCTGATAAAATCGTATGGTTTGTAAAGGCACATGTTTGTGTCGTAATCTTCCATGCTTCATCGTAGCCCAAATGTTCTTCATCCATTAAAATCCGCATCATTTCTGGAATAACAAGAGTTGGATGGGTGTCATTGAGTTGGAACGCATAATAATGGTGGAAATGACGGAGATCACGACCCAAATTGCGATGTTCTCTAATTGCAAGTTGAACCCCTGCTGCACTAAAGACATAAGACTGGGTTAAACGCAATGTTTTCCCTTGGTCGGTTGAATCATCGGGATATAAATGATCATCAATTTGGGAAACCATCTTTAAATAGCCCTCATCTTGATGTTTTTGTAAATCTGACGGTTCTGTTCCCCAAAGTCTTAGATGCGTCACGACACCGTTTTGATCGCCAACAATTTTCACCGTATAAGGAACTGCTTTAATCCAAACGGGATGTTTCAGTTGGGTGTGTTCTACATAACCAAAAAGCGGCAGATGGATTGCGTTTTCTTCATCCTTCTCTTCCCATATAAACGGTGTGTTTAACCATGTATCAGGATATTCAACTTGTTGGTTATTTTCAAATTTTTGTCTAAAAAAACCATGTTTATATCGTAAACTGTTACCATAAAGCGGCAAACCCAATGATGCAGCTGAATCTAAGAAACAAGCAGATAAGCGGCCTAAGCCACCATTGCCTAAACCTGCATCAACTTCAGCGTGTTCAACTTCATTTAAATCATAACCAAATTCATAAAACGCTTCTTTAACAAGGTTATAATATCCGCTGTTTTGTAAGTTATTAGTAATTAAACGTCCCATTAAAAACTCCATCGAAAAATAAATGGTTCGCTTTAATTGGTTCGTTATTAAATCTTGATTCGTTTTCTCAAAATCAGTTTTAAAAGCGTCATCTAATAAATGTGCTAAAATATGATATCTTTGAGCAACACTTGCCTTCTTGGGGCTGGTTTGATAAATCGTTTGAAGTTTTTCAGTAAAAACTTCTTTAAATTGTTCTTTTGATTGAAATGCGTGGGTCACGTCTTCAACTCCTATTCATAATGTCACAACTATTTTAACATAAAATGCTTATTAAAGCGTCAATATCCCCTTAAATCCCATTTAAAAAAGGTGAAGCATTTTCACCTTTTTTTAGTCAATAATAAAGTAATCCGTTGTCTCACTTCTTCTTCTAAGTTCATTCTCAAAAGCAGTGCGATCGACAACTTCGGGATAGTAAATATCTTGGTAGGTTTGAAATTGCTTATAATTACCAAAGACATAATCATTCGTTGCAACCCAATACCATTCATTTGCTTTAATATTTTGAAGTGATAAACCGGGTTTAAAGTTTAGAGCAACACTCGAGTTTTGTGAGAGTGAGATGACTTGTTGACCCGAAATGAGTGCTGAGATAATTTGGTTATCGAAAGGGAAGAGGCGGTAAGTTGTTGCAACTGTCATCGGTTCATGATAAGCTAAACTATCTCGGGTTCCCCCGTAGTTATGAACACCAATATCAGCATCGGCACTTTCACGAATGATTTGAGCCATGAAAGTCGTGAGGGTGTCACGGCTATAACCAAATGAAGCCGTCAAAATCACATCATTCATTAAACCATCAATTTCACTTGCGTAATCTTGAATAATAGCCGATAACTCTTGATGAGGTGTATTTAAATTGCTGTTGCCTTTGTAATAATTACCATAACCGGTGTTTGTGAGTTCTTTATTAACAACCGTATATGACATGTAACCTAGGGCGCGAGCATTTGATAAAGATTGAATCACTGGAATATCATATTGGGTCTTTTCAACTTTGTTCGCGTGTAAATGACCGGTGAAAACACCTTTGACTAGCGGATTTGCGCTTACAGCATCATTAAAATATGTATCATAAGCATGTGTTACGACAAAAACTGCATCAACATCAAAGTCTTCAATCAGTAAATTAATATAATAATTCGTCCATGTCGTTGGGTTAGCAAACTGATAGCCTTCAATCCGACTTCTTGCAATTGAACTTTCTAAACCATAACCCATCGTTCCTACAACACCAATTTTTAAATCGCCTTTGGGAATGATGGCGTATGCATCAATGTAGTCAGGACGAGTGGTTGTGCCTTCATAAAAGACGTTGGCACCTAAAAGGGGATACTCTGCTTGAATATCCTCATAAAAAGGGTTAAAGTAACGAGTAATCATTTCAATACCCCAGTCAAATTCATGGTTTCCAAGGACAAAGACGTCTAAATTCATGACATTAAGTAAGTCAATCATCGATGCCCCGTAGTAGTAATTTGATAAGATGTTACCTTGTAAAATATCACCACCAGCGACAAACATTGTCTCTTCGGGTTTATTTTTCGTTGTATCTAATAAGAACCCACCTATTTTTGCTAATCCAATGTCACTATCTGTTTCTAAGATAGAACCGTGGGTATCATTGATATTATAAACATTTAACGTATCAATAGCTTCATCTGAAGATGCCATGACTTGCACACTAATCACTTGTTCAGTGCGAAGTCCGTATGAGTCTTCAACGTAATAAGTTAATGGATAAACACCAGGAATATCTAATTGAACTAAATCATCAATGATACCGATTTGATCAGTTAAATCTCCATCTTCTAAATCATTTGCCTGAATATAAGCAAAATAATTAGGGGCATCATCATTTAAAAAATAATACACCCGGTGGTAATCAAATAATGTTGGTGCGGTATTATTCATCACAATGACATCATACTGATCAATTTTACGATTACCAAAACTATCATAAACTGTAATCGTTATTTGATATGTGCCAGGTCTTTCAAAATCAACATCACCTTCAAAAATAATTTGTTCGGTTAATTCACCATCTACTTCATCAAATGCTTGAATATGTGCCTGATAGTCTGGAACTTCTTCACCGATGGTGTAATAAACATTGGCAACACCAACAAAATAAGGCTGAGTATAATCAATTTCAATAGGTTTAATTTTAACGATAACGTAAATTTTTTGGGAAACTGCTTCACCCTCATTATCCAACACAATAAAATAGACATAATAAATGCCTGGTGTTTCATAATCCACTTCATCATCATTAACGGTAATCTCAGTGATTGGATCACCAAATTCGTCAGTAATTGTTACTCCAGTTAAATAATCGGGTAAATCATCACCAATATAAAAAGTTGTATCTACCAAACCACTAAACTCAATCTGAGTACGCGGATCTTCAGGTTCTTGGACACAACCAACTAAAAAAATTAGTACGAATATGGTCATTAAAATGAATTTAAATGTTTTCATATGGCTTCCTCTCGTTCGTCAAATATTATAACATAGCCATACCTTTTTTTTCATGCAATATGTTATAATGTTGCTTAGGAGACATGAACCTATGAAACAAAAATTAAGCTTATGGGACATCTTTTGGACTTTCTTTAAAATTGGCGCTTTCACCTTCGGTGGTGGCTTAGCCATGATGCCTGTTATGCGGCGGGAAGTCGTTCATAAAAAAAATTGGGTTGACGATGAAGAAATTTTAAAAATTCTCGTCATTTCTGAATCAACCCCAGGCGTATTCGCGGTTAATTCCGCGACTTTTATTGGTTATAAACTGCGGAAGTTTATGGGTTCTTTAGTTGCGACGTTGGGTGTTGTCTTACCTTCTTTAATTACCATTTCCATTATATCGTTATTTATTATTCAATTTCGTGAAATCAAATGGGTCAGTTACATGTTCTCAGGAATTCAAGTTGGCGTGGCGATTTTAATATTTAAAGCGGCACTATCTTTAAGTAAAAAACTAACGATGACCCTTTTTACAGGACTTGTTTTGGCCATTGTCTTTTTACTCGCTCTATTTACAAACATCAACGTCATCATTTTAATTTTCTTAAGTGCACTTGCAGGTGTCGTCTTCCATTACTTCTTAAGTTTAAAGGAGGCGAAACAACATGTGGCTTGAGCTTTTAACTTTGTTTTGGATCTTCTTTAAAATTGGTGCCTTCACCTTTGGTGGTGGCTACGCAATGATTCCTTTGATGGAACAAGAAATTGTTGGCAGAGGCTATATTGATTTACAGCTTTTCGTTGATTTTATCGGCATCTCTGAATCAACCCCAGGACCGATTTCAGTCAACATGGCAACTTTTATTGGTTTTCATGATTATGGTGTTTTAGGGGCTATTGTCACGACAACCGCTGTTATTCTTCCTAGCTTTATTGTGATTTTAGTGATTGCGGCATTTGGCCAAAAATTCTTAGAGTCTAAGTTTGTTAAAGATGCTTTTACAGGCCTCAAGCCAGCTGTCATTGGACTTATTTTCTCAGTCGCATTTACGCTTTTAGTAAGAACGTTATTTCCTCACATCCATTTCACAGAAATGATCTTTGATTTTCAAGTTTTTAATTACCGTAATTTAATTATTTTAATCGTCCTTCTCGCTGTTCTTTTCATTAAGAAAAAAACATCGCCGATTTTACTTATTTTACTATCAGCAGGTTTAGGACTTTTAGTCTACGCTTTAATGTAGGAGTTTAAAATGAAAAATTTAAGTTGGTTAAAACATGATTTAATTGCCCATCGTGGTTTATATTCACAAGATCAACAAATACCCGAAAATACCATTGCAGCTTTTCAAAATGCTTTAAATCATGGATATACGATTGAACTTGATGTCAATCTTTTAAAAGATGGAACCGTTGTTTCTTACCATGACCCCACTTTAAAACGTTTATTCAATAAAGCGACACCTCTTAGTGACTTAACTTTTGAAGACCTTAAAAAGTACCGCTTCTCTAATGGAGAAGGCATCCCTAGTTTAGAAGCGGTCCTTCAATTTGTGGATGGAAAAGTTCCTTTACTTATTGAATTAAAACCTTTCGGTGATGTTAAAACATTGTGTCACCAAGTGATGAAAGTTTTACAAAACTATACTGGATCTTACGCTTTATTTAGTTTTCATCCGCGCGTCGTCTATTGTTTAAAAAAGTATTATCCCCACGTTATAAGAGGACAAATTGCGGAGACATATAAAACAAATAAACGACTTAACTTTATTACAAAATGGCTTTTAAGAACAATGGTGTTTAATCTCTTTACAAAGCCAGATTTCATTAGTTATTGGATTCATGATTTACCTCTTAAACGTTTAGATAGGTTAAAGACAAAAGGGATGACCATCATCAGTTACGCTGCTCAAAACCAAGCTGAATTTTCGATGGTAAAAAAACATTATCATAATGTTGTCTTTGAGTTTTTCCATCCAAAAATTAAAAACTAAAAAAAGGCTTTGCACTATGCAAGCCTTTTCTTTTTTTATTAATCCATATCAACATCGAAACTTTCAAGTAAACCTTTTCTTTCAACAAACTCGGCATCGCCGTGTTTCGTAAAGAACATCGTAATAAAGCTTAAACCAACAAAGATAGCAGCATAGGGGAATAGGACCAATCTTGTCTTAAAGACATAGTCCATAAAAATGCCTGATAAAATCGGTGTTAAAATTTGAGCTGCCATTGAGAAGGTGTAGTAATATCCGGTATAACGACCCACATTGGATCCTTTCGCTAGCTCAACAACCATCGGGTATGAGTTCACGTTAATCGTGGCCCAACCAATCCCAGTTAAACCAAAGACGATGTACATAATCCAGCCGGTATTTTCATTGACGAAAGCTGCTGATCCAAAGCATATTGTCAGTAGGACAACTCCAATTAAGATGCTCTTTTTTCGACCAATTTTGGTTGAGATAATGCCAATGGGAATGAAGGCAATAATTGCAGTCACATTCGCAACTAATAAAGGCATCGTAAACGAAGAAATTCTTAAGACGTGAGGAACATAGTCTGAGACTTTAGAAATAACAGCGTTATAGCCCATAAACCATAGGAAGACAGACGCTAAAATTAAGATGAGTGAGAGACGCTTATCTTTTGATAAATGGCCGCCAGTTTCCTCCTCTTCTTCATCTTCTGTTAAATCAAACTGTTTCATTTCCTCTTGATTTAAAGCAACAAGTTTCGGTTCTTTTACTTTCCAAAGGAAAATAATTAAGACAATGAGCATAATGGCCCCAACTGCGACGAAAGCTGCCGTATAGTGGACATACGATTTTCCATCTAGACCTAAGACAGTTAATAAAATAAGTGATGTGGTTCCCGCAGCTGCGCCCATTAAGTTAATGATTGCATTCGCTTTACTTCTTAATGGTTTTAAAGTGACATCGGGCATTAAGCTAACTGCCGGTGAACGGAAAACGGACATCGCGACTAAGGCAATTAAAAGGGTTGTAATAAAAATAACGAAGTTAACGGGGCTTTTGACTGTTTCTTCCCAAGCAAGCTGGGATAAATATGTTTGGTAGTAGTCATTTAAGAATGCAAGGTCACCAACATCTAATTCTGGGCCTGCGTTATCATTTAAAATCGCAAGAATTTTACTCTCGGTTTGGTTTTCCCATTTATCAAACGTTGCTTGGTTGATTGCGCCAGAGGTGAGTTTCGCTTGTCTTTCAGCACGCATATCGACTAAGAGCCCATCCCAAAATGTTTCTAGACGGCGGACATCACTTTCACGATATTCGGTGTATAAACCAATAATTTCGGTTTGTTCAATGCGTTTCGTTTGGATGTTATCCATCAATGAAAGTCCCATAAAGGCAAATGCAGCAACAACCGTACCAACAATGATATACGGCGTTCTTCGCCCTCTTTTATGATTGGTGCGATCTGATAAGGCACCAAAGAGAGGTAACATAAATAAGGCAAGCATATTGTCTAAAGCCATAACGACCCCAGAGGCTGTTTGGTTCAAGCCAAACTTATCGATCATGATTTTGGCAATAATATTGTCATATGTTTGCCAGAAAATAGTAATGATAAAAAAGGCAAGTCCAACATAAAAAGTTTTTTTGTAATCTAATTTCATGTAAACACCTATATCTTTCTTCAGTTTTTTTAATTTCTTTCATTATAGCATTAAAAAGCCAATAACGATATTTTTATTCGTTAAATCTATGATGAATCTATCACTTTAAAAATCTTTTTCAATCTTTCGTAAAAAAAACCATCTCTATTTTGAGATGGTTTTTCCATATCATTGTTTTTAAAGTTGAACGTATTCGTGACCAATCGCGACTGCTTGACGGTTCACAGGTAAGAAGCGTTCTTTTCCATTACTAAAGAAAAACTCTAAACTTTTATCAATCGTCTCTTCTGTAAAAATACCTGTTACTTTTAAGAAGGCGCCGAGCATGATCATATTCGCTACTTGTGGTGTTGATAATTCATTTGCCAAGTCATTCATCGGAACACCATAAATATTTTTTGGTCCCTTTACTTCATCTTGGATTAATGATGAGTTATAAATGAGATTTCCATCATCTTCTACTTGATCGATAAACTTATGTAAGGATGGTAAATTAAAAATTAATAAATCATCTGCTTTTTTAAAGATAGGTGAATAAATCGGTTGATCACTAACAACAACAGAACAGTTGGCCGTCCCACCGCGTGTTTCTGGTCCATAAGTTGGAACCCAAACACAATTTAATCCTTGAAGGTTTGCAGCATAGGCAATCATTTGCCCGGTTAACATAACACCTTGGCCACCAAAGCCAGCAATTTTAATTTTTCTAGTCATCTTTCATCACATCCTTAAAGACGCCCAATGGGAAGACAGGAACCATTTCTTCTTTGACGCGTTCCATCGCGGCAAAAGGATCCATTCTCCAGTTTACGGGGCATGTAGATAAAACTTCAATTAAAGTAAAGCCACGACCTTCTAATTGATACGTAAAGGCTTTTTTAATCGCCCGTTTTGTTTTACGGATGTTACCGACATCGGTTAACATGACGCGCTCAACATAAGCTGTTCCATCGATTTGAGCAAGGATTTCAGCCATTTTAATTGGATTACCATGTTGTGCAAGCACTCTTCCATCTTGGGAAGTCGTTGTTTTTTGACCGATTAACGTTGTTGGAGCCATTTGACCACCCGTCATGCCGTAGGTCGTGTTATTTGCATAAATAACGGTAAAGTTTTCACCACGGTTTGCGGCATGTAATGTTTCGGCAATCCCAATCGACGCCAAGTCGCCGTCACCTTGATAGGTAAAAACAACACTATCTGGTAGAGAACGTTTAACACCGGTTGCCAATGCACAGGCACGGCCATGAGCTGCTTGTTGCATGTCGCAGTTAAAGTAATCATAACTTAAAACGGAACAACCAACAGAAGCGATGCCAATTGTTTTATCTAAAACGTTCAGTTCATCTAATACTTCAGCTACAATTTTATGAAGAATTCCGTGGGTACAACCCGGACAATAGTGAGTTGCGTTTGTCGTTAGACCAGCACTTCTTTCATATTTAATCATCTTAGTCCACCACTCTTTCATCAAACGTTAAAATTGCTTCGACAATTTCTTCAGGCTCAGGAACCATTCCCCCAGAACGGCCATAAAAGGCAACTGGGAAACGACCCTTATTAGAAATTAAGACATCATCAAGCATTTGTCCGTGTGACATTTCCGCAACCAAAATGCCTTTGGTTGTTTTAGGAATAAGGTCAAAAGCTTTTTTCGGATAAGGCCATAATGTAATCGGACGGATCATGCCAACATTAACACCATTTTCAGCTAAACTTTGAATGGCAGAACGACAAATTCTCGCAGTTGTTCCATACGCAACGATGACGTAATCCGGATTTTCCATGTTAATCATTTCAAATTGAACTTCATTTTTAGTAATTTCTTTATACTTCGCTTGTAAGCGTAAGTTATGCGCTTCTAAATCTTGAGCTTGTAAAAATAAGCTGTTAATAATATTTCTTCCTTCATGGTTTCTTGTTCCTGTTGAAGCCCATGTTTTTGGTGGTAATTTTCTTTCTTTTACCGGACGATCTAAATCAACCGCCTCCATCATTTGACCAATTAAACCATCAGCTAATACCATAACTGGGTTTCTGTATTGATCGGCAATGTCAAATGCTTCTTTCATTAAATCGACTGTTTCTTGAACAGATTCAGGTGCTAAAACAACAACGTTATAGTCACCATTTCCACCACCGCGAGTTGCTTGATAGTAATCACCTTGTGAAGGTTGAATCGAACCTAAACCAGGACCACCACGCATGACTGAACCAATTACACATGGTAATTCAGCTCCACATAAGTAGCTAATCCCTTCTTGTTTTAAAGCGATTCCTACTGATGATGAAGATGTCATCACCCGTTTACCAGCACCAGCAGCTCCGTAAACCATATTGATTGCGGATACTTCACTTTCAGCTTGAACAAAAACCTTACCTTCGTCCAACATTAATTTTGATAAATATTCTGGAACTTCGTTTTGCGGTGTAATTGGATAACCAAAGAAACAATCCAATCCAGCTTTCATTGCTGCGCGAGCAATCGCTTCGTTCCCTTTCATTAAGACTTTACTCATGTTCCTAACACCTCCACTTTAATGACTGAGTCTGGACAAATGATTGCACAATTCGCGCAACCAATGCATTTATCCATATCGGACACAGAAATGAGATGATAGCCTTTTTTGTTTGAGCGATTTTTGTCAAGACTCAAAATATGAACTGGACATACATGCGTACAAAGTTCACAGCCTTTACAAATTTCATCGTCAAAGCTTACTCTTCCTTTTCTAGCCATCTATTAACTCTCCTATCTTTTAATGTAATTACTTCTGACTAAAGCAATCGTTTCCATCCGCTTAGTCGCGAAAATTTTCGCGGCTTCTTGGGTATGGGTATTTTCTTTATCAGCAATCTTATAAATTTCTAATAAACGGTCATAAATTCTTTCAATGTCTCGTTTGGCGCGATCTTTTTCATAGCCTTTTAATTCGTGAGCAACGTTAATGAGTCCCCCAGCATTAATCACGAAATCCGGCGCATATAAAATCCCGCGGTCTTTTAACATTTGACCGTGAATATCTTCTTCTAATAAAACGTTATTTGCCGTTCCTGCAACAACTTTCGCTTTGATTTCAGGAATGGTCTTATCATTTAATGAGCCCCCTAAAGCACAAGGTGATAAAACATCGACATCTAATTTAAAATAATCTTCTGGTTTAACAAATTCAACTTCTGGATGTTCTTCAGCTAAACGAGCGATATGTCTTTCGTTAATTTCTGAGAAATAAACTTTTTTTGCTTGGTGTTCAAGTAAATATTTAATAAGATAATATCCTGTTTGACCTGCACCTTGAACCGCGAACGTATATTTAGAAATATCATCATCGCCAAATTGGTGCTTTAAAGAAGCACGAATCCCGCAAAACGCACCCCACGCAGTCATGGGTGATGGATTTCCACTTTTACCTTCTAAACCAACAACATGGTCTGTTTCCATATTGACATAATCTAAATCTTTCGTTGTCGTGTTCACATCTTCTGCTGTAATATAACGACCGTTTAATGATTGGACAAATCTTCCTAATGCACGGAAGTAAGCTTCTGACTTCACTTGATCAGCATCACCGATTAAAACCGATTTGCCGCCCCCCAAGTTTAATCCTGCTGCCGCTGCCTTATAGGTCATGCCGCGGGCAAGTCTTAAGCAGTCTAGCGTTGCTTCATCTTCAGATGCATAATTCCATAAACGTGTTCCCCCCAACGCAGGTCCTAGCGTGGTGTCGTGGATTACAGTAATTCCTTTTAAACCTGTGGTTTTGTCATAAAATTTGACAACTTGTTCAAAACCGTATTTTGACATATAGTCAAAAACTTTAAAATCGCTCATCGTTTCTACTCCCTTCAATTTTCATAAAGCGCTTACATTAAACATTATAACATAGTTATGTCAAGAATAAAGCCCTTTTTATCATAATCTTTTTAAAAAGAAAAGGATACTTTAGTATCCTTTCAATCGCATTTTTAATTGGTGGATGAATAAGCCAACATGATAGCCATCACAGAAGGCGTGATGAACCTCGATAGTAAGCGGTAATTCGCCTTTTTTAGTAATTTTCCCCCAGCCAATTCGCGGAATTGCATCGTGGGAGTCGAAGTTGGTTACGTTGGTTGCGTGGGTAAATGTTTCCCAAGGAAAGGTGGAAAAATAGAGCCAATCTTGTCGTGATTCTAATGTTTCATTTATAAATTGATCACCCTGTTTTAAAGCAGCAGCCTTTAATTTTTGTTCGAAAGTAATTAAATCATCCGCATATTCACCATGGACAATTTTAAAACGGGAGCCATCACCAACTTTTTCAGTAAAGGAGGGATGGACATTCGCGAATAAAACGGGTTCGTTATCAACAAAACGATAGCGAAATGCTTCTTGTTCATGGACGATTTTTAAAATGAGCCACATCATCCCATAATAAAAACTAACTTTATTTTTCTTTAAGTAGCGCAAGTATCTTTTAATGTTGACGTTTACTGTCATTTGAAATCTAGGCATCGAAAAGTTTTCATAAAAGCGAAAAATTTCTTTCCGTTCCCATTGTTCAACGTTGATCTTTTTCATTATTTTCTCCTTTTAAAAAAGCACTTCTTTTTTGGATGATTTCCTTGACAAATGGACTGTAAAAAGCGGCATCATACCCATGAACGGTTTGTTTTGTTTCATTTATAACAACAGGAATTCCTGTTTGTTTAAGGCGCTCACCAAATAAAAGTCCTTCATCGCGTAAACAATCGTATTCAGCTGTTTCAATATATGTTTCAGGAAAACCGGTTAGATCAGCATCAAGAAACCTTGCATAACGAATCATTTCATGATTTCGATCGGGCAAATACAAAGACCACATATGATGATTAAGTTGAGCGTTCCACATCGGTGTATCCGTAAATTCTTTCATTGATGCGGTTTCTTGTCTGTCATCGATGACAGGGTAGATAAGAAGAAGTTTTTCCATTTGACGTTGAAGTCGATCACGGACAAGCATCGTTAATCCAATAGCCAGATGACCACCAGCACTATCACCAGCAACAGCGATTTGATTGGGGTCAATATCAAGTCTATCAGCATTTTCAAGGAGCCATAAATAAGCAGCGTAACCTTGTTCTAGCGCATACGGAAAAGGGTATTTGGGGGCTAAGCGATATTTGACATAAATCGCTGTTTGCCGTTCATCATTTAAAAAAGCAGTCATCATTTTTAAATGAACCATTGTTCCTACATTTTGAAAGCCACCCCCATGAAAGAAAAGTAACGCTTTTTTGTGTGGGGTTTGTTTTTTCTTACTTAATAAAATAATCGTTGTTTTTTGACCGGGAATTTGAAAATACCGTTTCTTAACATTTTTAGGTGGACGATAAAAAATGATGCTTAAACGAAAGACAAAATTTAAAATAACCATTTGAAGCCATGAATTGGTTTTAGGTTTAATTTTAGCAAGCCACTTTAAATCTGGGTGAATGTTAAGATTTTGTTTCATCATTTCCTCCAAAAAGAGAGAGATATTGACCATAGCCTTCTGTTTCCATTTGCTCAAGAGGAATAAATTTTAAGGCAGCTGAGTTAATGCAATACCGATAGCCGCCTAAATCAACAGGGCCATCACTAAATAAGTGACCGAGATGATGTTCACCTTTAAGCGAGCGAACTTCTGTACGAATCATTTGAAACGAACGATCCATTTTTGTAACTAACTTTTGGATTGGTTTAGCAAAACTAGGCCAGCCACATGAACTTGGAAACTTATCTAAACTTGAAAAAAGAGGTTCGCCAGTAATAACATCAACATAAATTCCTCGCTCAAAATGATTCCAATATTGATTTTTAAAGGGAGGTTCGGTTCCGTTTTCTTGAGTAACATGGTAAGCCAGTGGACTCAGTTTCTTTTTTAAATCGGTTTTATTTTCCATGGTGATTCCTCCTATTGATGAGACAAATTATGTGCCGCTTCTTCTAATAACTGTTTTATTTTCATCTAAAAATAAGACTTGATTGATTTTTAAATCTGAACGACCGTAACTGAAATCTGTTGATAAAATTTGGGCTCCGCTTAAGATGGCGTCATTTGCTCTTTCTTGATTAAAAAATAAATCAGAATCCATCCGTGTTCGAACAATAAAACCTGCTTGAACCAACGTTTGAATTTTATTAATGTTTACATCATTGTGTACAAAAAAGGATGCATAATCTGGGTAAGTCTCCTGATCATAGGAACCAATAAAAAGGCTTTGGCTTTGCATCGATGGATCATTGTCATAATACATCTCATTAAATTTGCCAGGGTGAATGACAAAAATAAATTGATTCATCAAATCTTTGACCAAGGGCCAACCGCTTGTCGTAATTTTATCTTTAATCGTTACACTTGGACCAACAAAATCACTGGGAGCAAAAAGCGCATCGCCTAATACTTCTTGGATTAAAGTATCAAACTGTTGGAAGACTTCAGGTGAATAACCTTCCAATGCTGGATCTAACATCATCCAATCGTCTTTAATTTCAATTAAAACAATAACCGGTAAGTGAATTTGATAAGCAGAAAACAATTTCATTTCTTCCAATAATAACCGAAAATCAACGGCTGTTGTAGATGCATCAACCAAAGGCACATGAGTGACTTCAAAAATTCCTTTGCGATAACGAACATCAAACTCAAAGCTTCGAATCCCTTTTTCTAATTGGGTTGTCACATCATGGTAAGCATAACGCATCGCTTTCGCTTCTTGAGGAGTATCCCCTAAAGCAACAAAGAAACGGCCTAAAGCAGGTCCCCGTTTTTTATAGCTATTGTGGGTCGCAAGCATTTGAATTTCATTTAGGCGTAAGTTGGGGTCTGCTAACGAAAAGTTAACGAACTCGCTTTCATCAATGAGTTCGATTGTTTCAGCTTCATAAGCTGCTTCTAATTTTTCTAAACGTTGTTTTTGTTTGCGTAAATCACTTCCACGAATAAGCGATAAACGAAGCAAGCTATAACCAAAGAAAACAATCGCTCCTACTAAAATTAAGATCAGTATTTTAATTATTTTTTTCATGCGTTTTCCTCTCTTTTTAAAATCCGTAGTTGTCTTTTTGATAATAGTCGCTATAATGAAATTATGGAGGTGTTATCAATGGATCAACCCGTTATTGCTCAAAAATTCCCTTACAAAGTCGAATTGGAAGGTGGCAAAAAATATTTATTTTGTACGTGTGGCCGTAGTGTAAACCAACCTTTTTGTGATTTACAAAGCCACAAGGAAACACCCTTTCGGCCGAAAACATTTAGTGTAGAAAAAGACGGCACCTATTTTTTATGCGGTTGTAAACGTTCAGAAAAACAACCTTTCTGCGACGGCACCCATAAAAAATTATAGGATCATTGGCCAAAATCGCCTTGAATATGAAGCATTTCTAAGGTGATATCCCAAAACCGATCGACATTGGCTGCTTCTTCAATTAGGGGGTTTGCTGGAACAATCTGTCCATGCTTAACATACGCTCCAGAGTGTTGATTGAAAGAAGGATCATATAAGATCGTTGTTATATGTTTAGCAGAACGAAGAGGTGAATCACCTCTTTTTGAACGCCAACGCCAAATGAAACTAGCAAGTTTAGATGTTTGTTTTGTCCCGATTGGGGTTTTTACGAGTCCTGGATCGATCGCAAAAATGGGAATCCCCGAGTACTTTTTGCTAAAGCCTTTAACGAAAAGAACATTATAAAGTTTAGAACGTTGATAGGCTCGCATAATGTTGTAACCTCTTAAAGATTCTAAATTGTTAAAATCTAAGCGAGCACGATAATGAGACAGTGAAGAAATGACAATAATTCTTGATGATAAAGCTTTTACCATAAAGGGTAGTAATTGATGTGTTAAATGAACAACTGCTAAATGGTTCACTTGAAATGTGAGTTCGTGATTGTCTGGACTGCGTTGTTTTTTTGAATTCACTTGTCCAGCAATGTGACACAAATCGGTGAGTTGCCACTTTTTATCATTGAGGAGAACCTTTGTTTTTTCAACAAGTGCTTTCACTTCTTCATGGCTGTTTAATGATCCTTGAATTGGAAAAAAATGGGTGAAGTCGAGGGCTTTAAGTTCTGCTTCTAAAGCGTTTAATTTTGCTATAGACCGACCAACACCAATGACAACGCCACCTTTTTTTAACAGTTCGATAACGAGACTTTTGCCAATTCCTGAAGTTGCTCCTGTAACAAAAGTGATTCTTTTCATCATCATTCTCCTTTCTTTCTATTATACAACAGAGCGATTTATCTTTTGATACATACGGTAGAATAAAGCACCAATCTTTTTTGTTATAGAAAAGAATAGCAGCTCATCGGCTGCTATTTTTTCTTTTCACCAAACATCCATTTGATGACTTCTTGAATATATAAATCCCATAAACGCCATTCATGGCCTCCCGGTGTTTCTAACAATTCATAAGTCATTTTTTCTTGACTTAAAAAGCTTTTGAGTTTGGTATGATGTCCTAGTAAATGATCGTCAGTGCCACATGCAAGAAATAAATCAGGCACCTTTTTCGCATCGTTTGCTTGTTTAAATAAATGATATAAATCATCACTTGTTCCTACAACAGGCAACGTTTTAAAAACTTGGTTAAATTTGGTTCGATAATCTGAATTTGTTGCGTTGTTATAAAGTGCATCGATATCGATGACACCTGATAAACTCGCCACTTTATGGAATTGATAAGGCGGGGTTAATGCCAGCTTAAGAGCACCGTAACCTCCCATTGATAATCCCGCTATATAGCGATCTTCTTTCTTTTTTGATACATGAAACATTGTTTCAATGGTTTCAGGTAAGTCGTTGAAAACAGCATCGAAATAATTGTTTCCTGAAGGACCATTTGTATAAAAGTGGTTATAACCACTAGGCATGACGACACAGACAGGATAATCACGAATATATCTTTCAATTGCCGTCAGGCGCACCCAGTCCATATAATGACCCATATACCCATGTAAAAGGTATAACACCTTAACCGGTGTTCCCTCGGGGACATGATCGGGGTAAATAACATTAACCGATGTATTTCTTACCAACGCTTTAGAATAAACTTGACACTGTATAAAAGCCATGAATTGTACCTCTTCTTATTAATCGATGAGTTGAATCATTTCGTAAATTAAAAGAATTTCTTCTTGGATTTCTGTAAAAAAGGATTCGTCAATTGGTTTAAACATTTTTAAATCAAAGGTATCTTTTCGTGTATCGATGGCAATATAAATTTTATCCTTTTTAAAACCAAACATCACCCGATGGGCAATATTTCTAAACTCAATCAGCTTTTCTATAAAAACAGGTTTTAACAAGAGATATGCACTATGCTTATCTTCTGTGTAGACATTATAAGTTTGGTTAAATTCGATTGACTCTAATTCAACTTTTTCTAAATGTGGTAACCAACGGCTTAAAAACTGTCTTGGAAAAACGTAAATTTCTTTAGAAAAAAACTTCTTCGCATCAAAAATGAAAAACCGACCTTGAAAAACGGTAACGACTGTCGTCGTTTTTCCTGTCGAACGCACATCTTGTAAGTGAACATCTGCGCTTTCAAAGAAATACCCTTGAATTTCTCCTGCTAAATAGTCTTCACTACTATAACGGTCTTCTTTCCGTAAAACTTTCGAGTCATAAACGGTTTCCTTAGGAAAACCCCGATAAGGATCAAAGGCAAGATGAGGATACTCCTCGTGAATGACGTCTTTTACAAAGTTAGTTTTAAAATAAATCGACAGCTTTTTTACGGAAGTGCTCGTATAAATCATGCCGATACCACCAAATAAAAAACCGATAAGTAAAAATGGATAAGCCATAAACAAAATAAAAGACAGCCCCGTGACGACACCACTGACAATAAAGAGATTTTCAAAAAGTTGTTTTTTACGTTTAATATCAGCTAATTTCATTTTTCATTGAGGTGAACCCATTGGCTATTGACAGTGACTTGTTTGATACTACCGATAAACTTGCCAAACTGGGAATACCCATACTCCTTATAATTAAATCCTGAAAAAGTTGCTTCAAGCTGTTTTTTCAGTTTTGTTAATAACATCTTCTTTTCTTTTTGTTTAGTTAAGATTTTTAACGTTTCTTCAACAATTGTTTCCATTTGAATACCAGAATGAAACTCAACGATCATATCATTATGGGTTGTCATCATTCCACTAAAGGTGTTGACAAGACTGGATAAGTTTTTAACGCCATATTTTCTTACGTCAAAGTCAGAACTACGATTTCTTAGCATGTTTCCTAAATCGGATAGAGGCATTTTATTACCTCGCTCGATAATCATATCTTTAATGATTTTTTCGATATCTTCATAATCGTCATTATCATCATGATCTTCATCATCTTCTAAATAAGCAAAATATTTAAATTCGCTGCAAGCGGATTTAAACGCTTGAGAAACTTTGTTTTCTTCACCCATACCAATAACGGTCATCCCACCTTCTCTTAACTTCATGGCAAGAGGGGTGAAATCGCTGTCGCTTGTAACTAAAAAAAACGTGTTCACTTTTTGTTGATACATCATCTCTAATGCGTCGATAGCCATTGCCATATCGGCTGCATTTTTTCCTGAAGCGACATTGTATTGGTGTACGGGTTTAATCGCGTAATTTAGAGCTGTTTCATTCCATTCTTTTGATAATTTATATAAATCTCCATAAAATCTTGAAATAATAATCCGCCCATATTTAGCAATTTCATTCATCATAGGTTTAATATATTTCGCAGAAATATTTTCTGAATCAATAAGTAAAGCTATGCGGTAGTCTTTGGTTTCCATATAATCCTCTTTTCTTCGCATCTTATAGTGTTAGTATATCACACTGTCATTTTTAATAAAAATGAAGCTGTCTAAACAATGATTGATTTTTTATCAAATAGAACGATACTTCCAATAAAGAAAGCTACACCAACAATAAGTGTTAAAATGAGCTCCAAAAGACCATGGATTCCGCCAGCTAATAGATGGGAAATATGAATGAGCGAGTATGGGGATAAATATTTAAGAAAATGGGTTGCCTCATTAATTTCACTCAACATTTTAATGATGAAAAAACCAATTAATAAAAGACTTGAAAGCCCCGTCGCTTGACTCGAATCAGCCATCCATATACTGAGAAAAAATGTCAGTCCAGCTAACATGAAATGAACCCCAAAAGTAACGAAGTTTAACATGAGAAAAGGGCCTATTTGCAGTGTTTTCGGAAACATAACACTAGCCATAATCATCATCACCGCAACATTGATAAATAAAACAAAAAAGAGGGTAGTTATTAAAAAGACAAGTTGTGTTACGACAATTTTCTTACGGGAATAAGGCATGGTGATTAAATAAACTAAAGAGCCTTGGCTTTGGTATTTACCAATCAAACGATTGCCTAAAATGATAATAAAGATTGCGGGAAATAACACCATGATAAAGCCATATAAATAATGGGCAACATAGCTCGTTATTTCCGTTCCAAACGATGTGAAACCAAGCATTTTTAAAAGCGCTTCTGGCACCATTTGTAACATCGCTTCAAGCGCCTCAGAGCTACTTGGATCATACATCCCTATACTAATGGTGCTATATAAAAGAATGATCAGTGTGAAACCAATAATAATGCCTTTGTTTTCTTTTAAATTAAACACAAACAATGTTTTAATCATTTTTTTCATCTCCATAATACATCATAAAAATGTCTTCAATCGATTGTCGTTTATTTTCGATTTTCACAACATCAAACTGAGATAAAAAGCCCAACGCTTCTTTTAGGTTGTCTTTAATAAAGAGTTCATATTGTGTAGCCGTTTTTTTAATTATTTTAAAAGAACCCTTTAAAATATTATCATTTTCCTTATCAAGGGTCACAGTATAAAGTTCTTCTACTGCCGTTTTTTTCTTAGTAAAGTCCTCGATTGTCATCACACGACCCTCTTTAATGAGAAGGGCTCTATCACATACTTTTTCAATTTCTTCAAAAATATGTGATGACATTAAAATTGTTTTTCCTCTTGCCTTTTCTTCAATAACAAGAGATAAAAAACGGTTTTGCATGAGTGGGTCAAGGCCGCTGGTTGGCTCATCTAAAATCAAAATTTGTGGGTCATGCATAAAAGCCGCAACTAACGCGAGTTTTTGTTTCATCCCTTTAGACATCTTTTTAATAGGAACCGTTTCATCAAGTTCAAAATATTGTAGTAAAGTTTCTCTTTTTGTCATATCTTTCATTTGGCGCATTTGCGAAAGGAAATCTAAAAACTGCTTCCCAGTAAAACGGTTAAAAAAATGAATTTCACCCGGTAAATAACCAACCTGTTGATTGACTTCTACAACATCTTTTCTCGGGTCTAATCCATTAATTAAAATGGAACCTTCGGTTAAATTCATTTGTCCTAAAAGACCTCTAATCGTCGTTGTTTTTCCTGATCCATTCGGCCCTAAAAAACCAAAGATTTCGCCAGCTTCAATCGTAAAACTCACATCAAAAATACCTTTTTTAGAAGGATACATTTGCGTTAATTGGTGGACACGAATCATGGACCTCAACCTTTCTTTTGTTTGCTTTCATTATAACTGTTTTTTCTAAACGATTCAATCTAATAAAAGAGCCATCAATGATGGCTTTTCATTTATACATTGAGTCCTTTTTGCAGACCAAAGGTTTGGTTTACATCTTGAACAAAAACAATGCCGTTTCCAGGTTTTTCAATTTCCAAGGCTTGACTAATACTGTTTACAATTCCTTTGGTGAGTTGTGTTTCACACAAAACAAGAACGATTTCTTTTTCTGGTAAAACTTCCATATTAAATAACTTCACTGTTTCGTGAATACCAGAACCACGGGCATTAATAATCGTGCCTCCTCGTGAACCTGCAGCTTTGCTTGCATCGATCACAAGATGAGCTTTTCCTTTATCTACAATGGTAAATACGGCTTGATACATAGGTTCTTCAACTCCTTTGTTTGGATTTTCTTCGGGAAATAATCGTGAACCAATGACTTGATGAATGGGGACACTAAAGGCAATCCCTTTATTTGGCTTATCAAACTTAAACTTTTCACTCACTTGTTTTAAAGCAATTTCACCTTTAATTGTTTCAGCCAACATAAAGATGATTTCTTTTTTAATCGTTGTTAAATCTAAAAACTCAAAAAGTTTTGAAACTCGAACCGTGCCCATTCCATAAAACACTGTCGCTCCGGTAAAGCCCAATTGTTTTGCATAGCGGACAATCGTATTGGCTTGACCATAATTGGCGATAATGACGTATAGATCGATTGCATGGAGAAATTTATTTTCCATCTTGAATAACCCCCTCCTTTTTCGATTTTAACTTAAAAAATAGTCCTAATAATTGTAATGTGATCATCGGTGCCATTGCGACAAGCGCAATCATTCCTAAACCATCCATAATAAGATCGGCATCAGCAATCGCACTGGCTGCTCCTTGTGTAAAGGCTAAAATAAAGGTCGTCGTCATCGGTCCTGTCGCAACGCCTCCCGAGTCAAAGGCAATCCCAACAAAGATTTTTGGAACGAAATACATTAAAGATACTGCGATGATATAGCCAGGTAGTAAAATATGCCATATTTGTAAGGATGGAATAAAGACTTTTAAAACAGAGATGCCAACGGCTAAACCAACACCAAGACCTAAAGCAAACAAAACGGACTTTCTTGAAATCGAACCACTTGTAACATCTTCCACTTGGTGGGTTAAAATGTAAACTGAAGGTTCTGCAAGGACCGTTACTAAGCCTAAAATAAAGGCGACAATGACAGGAACAAATTTATAAGGTAATGCTGCCAATCCTTTGCCTAATGCTGAACCAACTTCCATAAAACCAGCGTTGACACCTGTTAAAAAGAGAAAAACACCGACAAAAGTATAAATAAACCCTAAAATATACGTTCGAATATTTCTGCGGTGAAGCTTAAATGAAAAGTGATTGAAAATAATAAAGATAACAATTAAAGGAACAATAATAATGAGTGATTGTAAAAGAATTTGCGGCATCACTTGAAAAAAAGGCTTAAAGACAGATGTATCGCCGCTAATATCAATTTCTAAGGATGAGTGGTAGTCATTACCACGCATGAAAAGACCAGTGATTAAGAGCGCTAAGACAGAGCCTGTTGAAACCATTGCCAGCGTCCCAAAACTATCCTCTTCTGACTCAATCCCGTCTTTACTTAAACGAGAAAAACCGATCGATAACGCTAAAATAAATGGGAGTGATAATATTCCTGTTGCTGAACCAGACGCATCAAAAGCTAAAATTAAAAATTCTGGTTGCGTGAAAATCGCGACAACTAAAATAATGCCATACAATCCCGTTAGTAAAAAATGTAAAGGAATTCTAAGCGCTGTTCGTACAAAAGCAATCGCTAATAAAACAGCCATGCCAACAGCAACAACTAAAACCAAACCAATCGCAGAAATGTCGCCTTTTGTCACTCGATCGATTTGAATACCATAAATATGTAACCCTGGTTCAGCCATGACAATAATAAAACCTAAAACCAAACCAATTAAAATGACAAACCACATTTTATTAGAGCGAACGGTTGTTTCACCAACTTCACTACCCAAAGGTGTAACTGCTTTATCGATTCCTAATAAAAAAAGTGTTAACCCAATGGTAATAAAAACAGCACCAATGGTAAACCTTAACATTCCGCGCCAACCAATAATATCAGGATAGATAAGATTTAAAATGAAAACGAGTAAAACAATGGGAACGATTGAAAAAAGTAATTCTTTAAGTTTTGCTGTTAGTTCATTCATTATTATCATCTCCTTTTATTCGTTGAAGCACCTATTTATTATAACATTTTTTTATCAATCTGTAACCCCTTTACTGAAAAAAAGAAAAAGCGATTACTCGCTTATTTCCATTTCTATCATCACTTTTTTCGCAATTTCATCATAAATGACTGCGGCTGTTTCTTTATTTTTAAAAATGTAGCTTCCATCTTGAGGTTGACCAATAGGAATTTGGCCAAAGACTTCAACTCCTAGTTTTTTAGCGACATCTTCGCCGCCGCCTTCGCCAAAGATGTATTCTCTTTTTTGATTACAAGTATTAAAGTAATAACTCATATTTTCAACAACACCAATGACTTCATGACCGATGTTTTGAGCACCAATACCTGCTTTCACTGCAATTGAACTTGCATTTTTATGCGGCGTCGTTACAACTAACACCTTACTTTTTGGAACATATGCCTTCACATCTAAAGCAACGTCACCAGTTCCTGGAGGTAAGTCAATCAAAATAATATCAATCTTATCTTGCCAGGCAACACCTGAGAAAAAATGAACAAGCATTTTTCCTAACATTGGCCCTCGCCACATCAATGGTTTTTCAGGTGGCATGAAAAATTCAGTCGAAATAACATCAATACCATCTTTGTTTAACGGTATCATCCGTTCATCTTTGGTTGAAGAAAGTGGTCTTACTTCAAGCTGCATCACATTAGGAATGCTTGGGCCGTAGACATCCGCATCAATAATACCGACAATCAAGCCTTGGCGTGCTAATGCAGCTGCTAAGTTTCCTGTCACACTTGATTTGCCGACGCCGCCTTTCCCTGAGGCAACAGCTAAATATTTTACAGCCTTCTCACCTTCGGGAACAAATTCAGAGTCGAAAAAATCTATTTTTATTCCGGGAAATTGAAGTTCAACTTTCACCAGTTTAATAATCTCAATTTTTACTTGTTGTTCGTGCGTTCGTTTATCTTTTAAATAAATTTCTAGTTCTGTAACCCCGGTAGGACCAACAACTAATTTTTTTATTCCCCCAACTTCTCCTAAAGGCTTATCAAACCCTGGATCCACAATCGCTTCAATTCGTTTTCTTAATTCATCGTACGAAACCATTTATCTTTTCGCGCTCGTCTTTACATCAACGACGCTCTCCTTTCATCGTTCCTTTTATAAAAGCTCAATACCTTACATATTATAACAAAAATCCCCCTTTTTAAAAACGAAAATGATATGAAGATGATAAATTATTCATAAATAGGCTATAATAAACATAAGGCAAAGGAGACCATCGATGATCTTTGAGTTTTATAAACCAATTACTGGCAAATATGAAGACATTTCGGCAGCCCCCGACAACGTTTTTCAACAAAAACTTGTTGGGTCTGGTTTTGTTGTCAATCCGACAAAGAAACGTTTTCTCTCGCCCATTTATGGTAAAATAACGATGATCTACCCAACCCATCATGTGATGGTTATCCATCATGAGAATTTTGATTTGATGATTCACGTGGGGTTTACTGATGTTTTAAGAGATCATCATTATTTCACTTATCATGTGACTGTAGGTGATGTGGTTTCACCTGGTGATCCTTTGTTTGATTTAAACTTTGACTTTTACAAGTATCATCCCCATGATTATTTAACTGCTTTGGTCTTTGTTCAAAAGCCACAATTAGAAATCATTGAAACCACCGATCAACTCTTTCATTTAAAATTGCCGCTATAAAGGATGTGAATTCATGTTAAAAGGTGTTACTGCCAGTCAAGGCTATGCCATCGGAACTGTTTTAAAACTTGATCAACAAGTGATCGATAGTAGCCGTAAAAAAGTGTATAGCATTGCCAATGAAATTAAAGCGCTCCACCGTGCAATTAAAAAAACGGTCCAACAAATTAAACAACTCCAAACACTTAGTCAAGATAAATTCGATTTTGAAACATCTTCTATTTTTGATGCACACATGATGATTGCTCAAGATCCTGAAATGATTAAACTAGTGGAAGACAAAATTGCTAGTGAACATTGTAATCTTGTTTTCGCAATTAGAGAAGTGATGAATCAAGTGACTGATGGTTTTAAAGATTTTGAAGATGACTATATGCGTCAACGCGTCTCTGACTTGCTCGAAGTCAGTGATAAAATCATTAAAAATCATTTAGGAATTAAGCAAATTAATTTAAGTAAAATTAAGGACAAAGTGATTTTAGTTGCTCATGAATTTAGTGCTTCAGATACAGCGATGATTAATCCTGATATGATCTTAGGAATGATTTCAGAAGTTGGTGGAAAAAATGCTCATAGCGCCATTATCGCACGGATGCTCGGCATCCCTGCATTGGTTGGTGTGAAACAAGCTTTAACCAAACTAAAAGATGACGACAAAATTATTTTAGATGCGTCTGGCGGCAAAGTCCTCCGTAAATTTGATGACGAAATTGAAAAAGAATACGAACATAAAATTACCGATTTTATTTTAGAAAGACATAAACTTGAATCTTTAATCGATGTTGAACCAATGACCGCAGACCACCGCTTCATTGAGCTCAATGTCAACATAGGTTCTTATCAAGATGCCCTTCAGGCAAAAAAAATCAACCCTTATGGTATTGGTCTTTATCGAACTGAAATCTTGTTTTTTGACCGCTTTGAACTACCTGGTGAAGAAGAGCAATTGAAAGAATACAAACGTGTCTTAGAAGAATATAATCCTCTACCAGTAACAATTCGGACACTTGATATTGGTGGCGATAAACCACTTCCGTACGTCAAACATCAAAAAGAAGCCAACCCTGCTTTAGGTGACCGGGGCATCCGCTTTTCTTTGTTACATTTAGATGTCTTTAGAACCCAAATAAAAGCGTTGTTAAGAGCCAGTGCCTATGGTCATTTAAAAATGATGTTACCGATGGTATCAACACAACACGAATTTTTAACTTTAAAAGAAAGCATCCTTGAGATACATCAAGAACTGGTTGATCAGAAGATTCCTGTAGGTACGTATGAACTTGGGGTTATGATTGAAGTTCCTTCTGCTGTTATGATCGCTGATGAACTTGGTGCAGTTGTCGATTTCTTCTCAATTGGAACAAACGACCTCATTCAATATACGTTTGCGGCAGACCGCTTAAATGCCAATCTAGAATATTTAAACCAACCGTTTCACCCTTCCATCTTAAGACTTATTCATATGGTTACTGAAGCTGCTAAAAAGCATCAAATTAAAACTGCGGTGTGCGGCGAAATGGCTTCTGATCCAAAAGCAGCTCTCTTATTAATTGGTTTAGGTGTTGATGAACTCTCGATGAGTTCACCTGCACTTCTCGCAGTAAAAGATCAACTATTAAAATATAATTACAGTGACTTAAAACAATTATCCGCTCTTTGTTTAAAATGTAGCAGTGAAACCGAAGTCATTGAACAAATCAATCATTTTATGGAAACCCAACAAGCCGATTAAAAAACAAATCGTAACAAGATTAAACGAGTCGGTTAAAGTATCGCGCTCGTTTCTATAATCGATCAAATACATAACAATTATACGAATATAGAAATATTACGTCCAATTGTTTCGGTATTAACAAACTTGCAGTAGTCTGATACGTTAAGTATTGGACTTTTTATATTGTTTTAATCAAAAATTGTTAAAACTAACAAAGAATAGTGTTGATGAATTTGATAAAAAACTTCAGTTTAAATTTATGACAGAACAGCAACAAAAGCAAACCATTATATTTGATACTTGTAGAATACATTTGACTTACATTAAATATGTTGTTATAATTAACAAGAAAGGAGAGGGTAGTCTTTCTACTCAACATAGCTGATGAAACTAAAAATATTAAAAAAGTCAAAGGCATTGAAGTGCATGGTTGTTCTATTATTTACAATAAGTATTTTACTGTTTGTTATTATGGGTTTGTTTTCTTTATTTCAAGGGAGACTAATTGATTCGATATCAGAATCAAGGGAGGACTTTTTAAAAAATATTTTATATCTTGGGATTATCATTGTTATTAGTTCTTTATTATACTATTTTATGAACAAGTTGACTATGAAAGTTGCAGTTAAGGGTTCTTTTTTAATTAGAGACGATGTATTTCAAAATGTCATTAACAAAGACTATCTGGACTTCACAAAGAAAAATAAAAGCGAATATTCGTCGCTTCTTTTAAATGATGTAAGACAGTTAGAATCAAACTACTTAAATCCAATGCTAATGTTAGCAGGTGGTATAACCTCAGTTGTTGTATCCACTGTACTTATGATATATTCTAATTTTGTTCTTGGATTAATAATCATCGGTATAACGATTGTTTTGTTTTTCTTGCCATTATTTGTATCTGGGATCATGATGAGATTGCAAAGAGAATATTCAGACCAAGTTTCCCAGTATACTTCTACAATCAACAATCTTTTTGATAATTACTTAACAACAGCAACCAAAGGAATCACCGGTTATGTGATAAAAAGATATCAGAAAACCAATTTAAACCTATTTAAATCTCATCAACAATTGGGTAACAAAAAATCTTTGGTAGAAACAATAGGTCAAATTAGTCATTTTTTGATAACTGCAATCGCTGTGATTGTATCTGCGATTTTTGTTTTTGATAACAAAATTTCAATTGGTGATCTAACGGTTTTTGTAGCATTAACGGGGACGTTCACTTCAAGCTTATCACTTATTTTTCAAATTGTTCCAGTTGTAAAAAGCATGTCTCCAATTATTGAAAAAATTAATTTTTTTTCGGAAGTAAAAGCAAATGAGACAAATCAATTATTCACCATAGAAAGCGCCATCCACAGCATTAAAGCCGATAGATTATCATTAAATATAGGTAATAAAAATGTCCTTAATGAGATAAGTTTCGATATTAATCATGGTGATAAGGTTATTTTTACCGGTCCAAATGGAGGAGGGAAAACAATGTTATCTTACATTATTATGGGATTATTAAGAGATTATAGTGGCAGCATAAAAATTAACAATCAAGAATTAAATTATATAAAACAAGAATCCTTATCGAAAACAATCAGCTATATACAACAAAATCCCATACTATTTGACGGATCAATAAAGGATAACCTCACGCTTGATAACTCAATTTCAAACGACGTCTTATTACAAACAATTAATTTTGTTGGATTGACTGAGTGGTTTTCAAACCAACATGACGGATTAGATAGTATTATAAATAATGATAATATAAAAATGTCAGGTGGGGAAAAGCAAAGGCTTTTTATCGCTAGATCAATCTTAGAAAATAAAGACATAATTATTTTAGATGAACCGGATAGCGCTGTAGATATTATCGGAAGACAATGGCTAATGGATTTTATAACTAAAACAGATAAAACAATCATCATGATATCTCATAATATTAAAGTATACGATTTAAATATTTTCAACAAAAGTTTTTTTGTTGGTGAGGAGATTTTATGAAATACAAATTTTGTAAAAATATACGATGTGAAAAAGTAAAAAATGAATATATTGTAGGTGATATTTTTACTGGGACAATTATAACGCTTACTAAAGATGGTGAAAAACTCATTAAACACATACAGAAAAACAAAGATATTAATGACATCGAGTTTCTTAGTAATGAACAACAGGAGCTATTTTCATTTTTGTTATCTAACAATTTCATTATAGAAAAAAACAAAGAAGAGAAACAAATTAATTACTTAAGAACTGTATATTTGCACGTTAATAATGTTTGTAATTTTTCTTGTCATGGGTGTTATTCTGGTTCGTTGAGAAGTGGGGCATTTAGATTTATATCAAATGAAGAAACCAAAATTTTGGGGGAACAACTGGTTTCGAAGGGATGTAAACAGGTTATTGTTTCTGGGGGAGAGCCAATGATGTCAACAAATATATATGATGTAGTGAAAACTCTTAAGGAAGAAGGAATATCATTTATAAGCTTAATCTCAAATGGGTTTGAAAATACAGACAAATACCTTAGCATGTATGACTATGTTGACAACATATCTTTTTCATTAGATGGATATAGTGATACAAGCAGCACTATAAGGCCAAAAAGCACAGTTAGAAAAATAAAGGGATTGGTAAAAAAGCTTCATGATTATGAGAAAAATGTCTCATTGATTATTACTATACATCATTTCAATCTAAGAGACATTGATTTGTTTATAGAGATGGTGGATAATTTGAGGGTTAATTTTAATTTTAGTGTTTATCTATCGTTTGATGATAATGACCCTTTTAGATTAACAAAAGAAGATTTTTATTTCTTAAACGATTGGATAGACAAACATTCTATGCATAAATACTTTGAAGAATCAAATTTGGCATATAAAGAAACTTGCGGCCTTGCTAAACATATTTGTTCTATTGATCAAAATCTCGATGTTTACCCTTGTCACATGATGATGAGAGAAGAATATAAACTAGGAAGTCTAAAAAAAGATAGATTACATAGCATTTTATCGAAACCAGAAACAATCCGTTTGCAAACGAACTTCGTGTTTAAGAATGAAGAGTGCAAGATGTGCGAAGTAAAACACTTTTGTGGTGGAGGGTGCATTGCAAGATCTATAAGCGAAGAAAAAAATAAAAATACTGTAGATCCATTGTGCAAATCGTATAAATGTCAAATATCATCGTATCTTGAATCCATCTTTTAAGTATTTGTTGTGGTTCTAAAATTTTATAGAAGGGAGAAAAAACATGAAAAAAGCAATTGTTACACCTAATGGATGGTGTTTTGGAATTGGTCCATTTTGGATTGGCAAAATCACATAATCTTAAATGGTAGCAAAAGCGGATCTTCTGAATCAAGAGGGTCTGCTTTTGATAATTGCAGTAAGGCTTGTAAGATTGAAATTTTTATAATAAATATAATGGGAGTTAAAAATAGCATTTAGCAGTTTTTAAAAAAAATAGTTGGTGTATACTAGTAGTGTAGTAGTGATTGGAGATGCATAAAATGAAGTTAACAAAAGAAGCAATATATATAAATGTATTATTGTTGATTAACCTTGTACTCAATGAGTCACCTAAAGATATTATAAAATTATATGAAGATACTCTCTCTAATGTTTTCAAATTAAATATAGACGAAAACACAAAACAAATACTAAAAGAATATGAAGAGTTTTATGTCCAATTTGAAAAAAGGTTAGATAAAGAAAATTTAAGCGATATCTTTAGATTGAAAGACACTTTTTATAATTTAATATCAATATATATGAAAGTTGAAAATCGTGAAAACAAAAATATTTTAAACAACATATATGATGAATGGCTGCTAGATAAAGATTTGACTTTAGATAAATCAATTGATGCTTTGCCACTTTCTGCAAATGATAAGTGGATTTTATTTAAATTTATTAGTGACTACGATGAACATATAAGTAATGTGTTTGATGTTGTTTTAGAACAAAAGAAATTTTTTAATGATTTGCTACCCCTTTTAAAGAATTCATATTTAAAAATAGATAACTTCAAAGACATGGTTATAAATAATACAGCACTAAACGATACAGCATTCTCTTTAAGTAATGACATTGAAGAGATTGTTCCGCTTATTTCTGCCCCATTTGCGACACTTATACAAGGAAAGAAAGCTTATAGAGGGATTTTGATCGATTTAATAGTAAATGATAAAAGTGAAGATAAAATAGCAAAAAATTTAACGATATTAAAATCAGTTATTGATAATACCAAATTTGCTATATTATCTTCAATTGCCCAAAAACCAAAATATGGTGCTGAACTTGCTAAAGAATTGAATTTAACACCAGGAACTATAACATATCACACAAATGAGTTAACTGCCTTTAAATTAATTTCTCCAACTGCAGTTGGAGGAAAAATATTTTATTCAATAAACAATCAAAGAATAAATTCTGCATTTGATGAAATTAAAAAGCTACTAATCTTGCAGAAAAATGATGAGATTAAGAACTAATTTTTTACTAAACTATGATGCTTTGGTTCACTTGTGATTTAAAAGGAACTGTAAATAAATAAAATTTTTATATAAAAAGTTTCGGTCAATTGATCGATTAAAAATGAAAACATTTTAATATATTAATGTACACAATAAAAAAAGATATAGAATAATTGAATAATCATCTACTATGAAACTTAATATTTGCTAAGTCTTTACATAAATATGCCCAAAAATTTTTTTTATTATTTATATAGATTAAATGTGAAAAAAATGGGGCTGTAATCCATGATACATAAAATGTTTCATTTCTTTACAGCCCCTTTTTATTTATCTATTTTCTTTTACCCTTTTTTTGAAACGCCTTCTTAAAGTATGAACCAATTCGTTTAAAGAACTTCGTTTGATCATAACTTAAGATCGCTACTTTGTACACAGGCGCAAACGCTAAGGTTGCTAAAACTAAGAAAATAATCATCACAATTAAAGCAATGATAGCCTCAACTAGTGTGATACTTCCAGCAGCGAAGGCGACAGGTGCTAAAATCGGCGTGAAAATCGGTACGAACGACATGATTTTCATAAAACCAGAACCGCCAGCCATCGGTGCGAAAATACCGATATAAAAACCACCTAGTAACATAAGCATAAGCGGAGATTGGAATTGTTGGTAATCTTCTTGTGTAACCGCCATCGAGGCAAACAAAGCTGCGATGACTAAATAAAAGAGGGTGCCAATAATCATAAACAACACAGAAAATAACACAACAGTCGGCCAATTGGGGAAAAGATCTGCCACATATTTCAATAAATGAACTTCAGGGCCTCCAGGCATCCCTGTACTTCCACTTAGTTGCTGATTGCCAATCAGAGCCGCAACCGCACTATATACTAGAATAAGTCCACCTTGAATAACGACGAAGAAAATACTTGAGGTAATCTTTGATAAGAAATGGATATTTGCTGGAACACTTGAAATAATTGTCTCAATTGCTTTGGTTGATTTTTCTTCAATAATATCGATCCCAACAAACTGGGTTGCCATCGTAATTAAAATGAACATCGGTAAAATCAAAATCGTCATCATCGATGATAACAACATCTCTTCTTCTGGACTTTCATAATCTGGGGGCATCACCGGAGTTATGACCGGAGCTTGATAATCATCAATTTGGTATAAAATAATGAGTCTTTCTAATTGTCCATATAAAAGCGGATTATGTTCAGGTGTTTTTGAGTAAAGATCAAAAATTGGCGCTGCGACCGATCCTTTAAAAACAATGACAACATCCCAATCTTCATCATCCCAAAAGGCTTTTTCTTGTTCCGGATCCGTTAAATCAATATCAGTAAAAGACGTTGTTTTTTCATCAATCAAGTAATACTCATACCCACCAAAAGATTCATTTAAAATAACACTCAATTGGTCACTCACATCGGCTTGTGCCGTTTCATTGTATAAGTCAATATGAATATTCGTAATCGGATCTTCTTCTGGTGTAAACCAACCAATAATCGTTGGTAAATTAACAATTGCAATTAACAAAATGGCGATGACGATATTCGCAATCACAAAGGCTTTTCGATAAACTCTTTTTTTCAAACCAAACTTCACTAAGAATTTAAATTTCTTCACGAGATTTACCTACCTTTGCTATAAATATTTCACTTAAAGACGCTTTTTCAACGTCGTATTTTGTAATGTTGTCGCATTTTTTCACATAATCAAAGACAGCGTGGCTCACTTCTTTATTGGCAATCTTAACGATATAGGAGTGCTTGTTTTTAATCACTTCTTCGACACCTTCAATTTGTCGTAAGACATCAGGGTCGACATCACCTTCAATTTGAATATTTTGTTTTTGGAAAGCTTCTTTAATTTCTTCTAAGTTACCACTAATAATCGCTTCGCCTTTTTCTAAAACGACAACCTCTTCACAAAATGATTCAACGTGGTCTAATTGATGTGAAGAAAAGACAACCATACTTCCCTTTGCTTGAAAATCATGAATTACATCGACAAACAATTTTGTATTAATAGGATCTAAACCACTAAAAGGTTCGTCTAAAATAAGCAATTTAGGATTGTTAATAATCGCTGAAATAAACTGAATTTTTTGTTGGTTTCCTTTTGAAAGTTCTTTAATCTTTTTATCGCGATAATCAACAATATCAAACCGTTCTAACCAATAATCGAGGCGCTCTAAAATTACTTTTGGTTCCATGTCCTTTAGTTGACCATAATAAAGCATCAGTTCTTTAACGGTAATTTTTGTCAACAAACTTCTTTCTTCAATCATATACCCAATTTCATTGACATTGTGGTATCCAATTTTATCGCCAAAATAAAGGACTTCGCCTTCCGTTGGTTCGAGTAAGCCCATAATCATTCTAAACGTTGTCGTTTTTCCGGCACCATTGGTTCCTAAAAGACCAAAGATGTCACCGGGTTTAATTGTGAACGAGAGTTGCTCAACAGCGACAAAGTCACCGTACATCATTTTCGCATTTTTGACTTCTAACATACCGTTCCTCTTTTCTTTTTGGATTACGAGTTTATCTTATCATAAATCCACTTAAAAGAAAAGAACACAAACTCAAGTTTGTGTTCTCAATTTTAATGAATTGGTTGGACCATTTCTTTAGCAACCATCTCCAAGAAAACTTCAAGAGAAACGGTTGTTTGTTTTTGGTTACCGTATTTACGGTAGGTAACACTTTGATCCTTTACTTCATTATCACCAATGACTAAAGCGTAAGGAATTTTTAAAGTTTGCGTTTCCCTAATCTTATAACCTAACTTCTCATCACGGATATCTGTTTCAACACGATAGCCGTGTTTTTTGAGTTGATCACTGACATGTTCTGCATAAGATGAATGAAACTCATTATTAACCGGTATTACAGCAACTTGTACTGGTGCAAGCCAGTAAGGGAATGCACCTTTATATTCTTCAGTTAAATAAGCCACGAAGCGTTCCATTGTTGAGACGATCCCACGATGAATAACGACAGGGCGATGCTCATTTCGGCCATCTTCACCAACATACGTTAAATCAAAGCGTTCGGGCAACAAGAAATCAAGTTGAATTGTTGATAATGTTTCACTATGACCTAGGGCTGTTTTTACTTGAACGTCTAATTTAGGGCCATAAAAGGCTGCTTCTCCAACTGCTTCATAATAGGGTAGGCCAAACTCATCCATCGCTTCTTTAATCATCGCTTCAGCTTTGTTCCACATCTCATCATCTGGGAAGTATTTTTCTTTATCTTCTGGATCACGATAACTTAGACGGAGTTTAAAATCGGTGATGTTGAAGTCTTCGTACACTTTTAGCATTAAATCAATGGTCCGTTTGAATTCTTCTTTGATTTGGTCTGTGCGGACAAAAATATGTGCATCATTTAAAGTCATTTCACGAACTCTTTGAAGACCAGAAAGAGCCCCTGATTTTTCGTAACGATGCATTTGGCCAAGTTCAGCAATGCGAATCGGAAATTCACGATAAGAGTGGACATCGTTTTTATAAATTAACATGTGATGAGGACAGTTCATAGGTCTTAAAACAAGTTGCTCTCCATCGCCTAAATCCATTGGTGGAAACATTGAATCTTGGTAATGATCCCAATGTCCCGATGTTTTATATAATTCAACATCAGCTAAAACGGGAGTATAAACATGTTGATAGCCCAAAGCCAATTCAACATCGGTAATATATCTTTCAATAACTCTACGAATCGTCGCTCCTTTTGGGAGCCAAAAGGGGAGACCTTGTCCGGCTTGTTTCGACAACATGAACAATTCAAGTTCTCGGCCAAGTTTACGGTGATCCCTTAGTTTTCTTTCTTCTAGTAAATGTAAATGTTCATCCAACGCTTTTTTGCTAAAAAAACTGGTCCCATAAATACGGTTTAACATAATGTTGTTGCTATCACCACGCCAATAAGCGCCCGCAAGACTTAATAACTTAAAGTGTTTAATGTATTTTGTTGAAGGAACGTGCCCACCACGGCATAAATCGATAAAGGATCCTTGTCCGTATACTGAAAGCTGAGCATCTTTATAATCTTCTATAATGGCCAGTTTATAAGGATCTTTTTTGAAAATTGTCTTTGCTTCATCATAACTCACTTCTTTTCGAACAATGGGATAATCTTCTTTTTGAAGTTCATGCATTTTTTGTTCAATCCGCACCAAATCTTCATCGTTAATTTTATGTTCCCCTAAATCCATATCATAATAAAAGCCTTCTTCAATTGCGGGGCCAACACCAAAATGCGCTCCTGGATATAATTCAGTAATTGCTTGAGCCATCAGATGGGCAGTTGAATGATTCAGAACATCTAACGCTCGTTCGTCTCGCTCGGTTAAAATAGCGAGATTGCCGTCTGTCATTAAAGGTCGGTTACTTTCGATATATTCATCGTTAAAAACAGCAGCAATCGCTTGTTTTGCAAGTGAAGGTGAAATCCCTTCGGCAATTTCAAGTGGGGTTATCCCTTTAGAAAATTGTTTTTGACTTTTGTCAGGAAAAATAATTAAAATCATTGTTTTAGCTCCTTTTTTAAAAAAATAAAACGTCCTTAATTGCTAAGGACGCATATAGCGCGGTACCACCTTAGTTCTAGATTGTATCTAGCCCTCGATTTGTGTTAACGGACACACCCGGATAATCTTTTCCATTATCTACTCGAAAGAGAGTAGCTCGTATCGGTCACAGCTTTCACCATCCTGTGTCGCTACCTTTGATACAAACCATGTTCTTCGTCATTGTATGTACTCTTATTATAGCACTATCCTCTGAAAACTCAATCTATTTTATTTCTTTTCATAAGGCGTATCTGATAATTTAACTAAATGCATTAAATCTTGAAGCCTCTGGGCAAGTCGCCCAGCTTTCATCCGATTTGTATCGTCTCTTTCCAATGTTAGAGCATCCATTAATTGTGTCAAAGAAAAGTTTGAAGTCATAAAAACAGGAAGTTTAGCAGATAAACGATACTGCAGCACAGGAACAATGATTTCATCACGGAACCATGCGCTCATATGTTCACCACCAAAATCATCTAACATTAAAATATCTGCTTGCTTAAGTTTATTGACTCTTTCTTCTAAATTCCCTTCATTCATTCCTTGACGAATGGAACGAGTTAAATCAGGTACATAAACAAATAAAACGATAATCCCCTTAAGGGCTAATTCTTGGGCGATGGCAGACATTAAATATGATTTACCTGTTCCATAACGACCATGGAAAAAAAGACCCTTTTCATAACGATCTTTACGATAGTTATCTAAAAACGTTTTCGCTTTTTCATAGGCTTGAACACGTTCATCGTTAAAGCATTTAAATTGTGATAATGAAGCATCTTGAATGTACACTTCACTATCGTAAAAACGCAAATTACGTTTAATTTGCAAATTACGTAACTCAAGTGCTTTTTCGCGTGTGGGCCGGTAAATGATTTCGATATAAGGATCCGTTTTTAAAATGACTTCATAACCATCTTTAATTGGCTTGGTTTGTTTTTGGATGATGTATTGATAGACCTTATTGACATCGACATCGGCAATTTGTAAATTTTTTGTTTCTGGATATTCAGAAATCACTTGTCGCATTTTTTCAATGTTCATGATGATTCCTCCAATTTCTTTAACTCATTGACGTAATCGTCCATCCAATCAGGTTCAGCGACACGCTGGCGTTGCGGTTTTCGTTTCCACGATGTTTCTAACTCTTGCGTATGTTTAATCGCATCTTCTGCGGTGCGAATCCCTTTATTAAGCCAATCGTGTAAAACCGTTTCCATGTATTTTAAGTTTGGTAACACACCTTCTTTATGTTTTAAGATAAAGATTAAAATGACATTAATTAAACCTGGATCAACATGATTTCTTTCAAGCAAACTTGTCGCGGTCGAAAGGGCCATTCCTTGAGCGTTGGTTTTACTGTATTTTTGAATAATAATTTGTGGGGGTAATTGACTAATGATTTCTGCTTTAGGCAAATCTTTTTCCGTAATTTCTAAAGTTTGGTTTTTGGATTCGTAATAAAGTTTCGCCCGATGATTTAAAACCGGAAAACTAACTATTTCTCTTGACTTAGCGGCTTCTGTATAAACTTCAATCATTTCTTGAACGCTAAATTGATAAACATAAGCAATTTTAGATATTTGTTTTTGTCGGTTTTGATTAAGAAGCTGTGCTTGTTTTAATCGTTCTGGTAAACCATCAATAAATTTATGATAATCAAACTGATCATTAATAACACTGCCACCATTATGGGTCCGCCCTTTAAAGGTTTTATCTAGTTTCAATAAACTCAGCTGTTTCACTTCGTACATGCTATCAAAAGGTTTCGTAATATTTTGATATTGTGAAAAATCAGGTTTTTCCATTTGGAAAAAATCAGTAATAGAGTTTAATAACTCATCACCAATTTCTGATTGTAAATAACTTCCAAAAATCGTATCAAGTAAAAATTGTTGTGCTGTTAAGGGTGTTTTTAAATAGTAAATGTATTGGTCTCCTGCCTGAAATACTTCTAACAAATTGAGTGCTTCAAGTTTGTTACGCATTTTTAGAAATTCGGCTTGTTTTAAATCAACCAAATCAAAAAAGGCTTGATGAGTCATTCCTTGGAATCGACCGTTTAAATGATACAACGTTAAATAAAGGCTATGGGCGTCCATGCCTAAAAGCGGTTGGTATAAAAGCGACATCACCTTATAATCTTGATCGGCGAGGTCAAAGGTTTTATAAATTTCAAACGTTGCTTTATTCCTCATCTAAAAATCCTTTCAAAAATTGGTCAATTTGGTAATATAAGTAATTTAAGTCACCTTGGTTATCAAAAATAATGTCGACTTTGAGTTTTTTCTCTTCAATAGACATTTGTGATTTTAAACGGAGGAATGCGTCTTCTTTAGACATTTGATCACGGATCATTAATCGTTCGATTTGGATTTCTTCCGTGGTATAAACTAAGCATGTAACATCGCATTTTTTTTCGTAACCTACTTCAAAAAGAAGTGGCATATCGACAACGATCAGTTTTTGATCTTGATGCATCGCTAATTGCTTTTCGAGTTCTAAAAAAACAAGGGGATGAACAATATCGTTGAGCTTTAAGCGCATTTTACGGTCGTTAAAAATAATTTGGCTAATTCTTTTTCGATCTTGTTTGGTTTTAATTTCAAAATCGAAAAGTGCTTCAATTTTACGGACCATTTCATCATTGGTTTGCCATAAATGTTGAACAATTAGATCACTATCTAAAACAACGATTCCACTTTTTTTAAAGTAGTTTGCGGCAACCGACTTACCTGAGGCAATGCCACCAGTTAGGCCAATGATATACGGTTTATTTTTGACATTTGGGACAGACATACGTACCACGTCCTGTTACTTTTATTTTAATGATGGGCGTCCCACAAACTGGACAAGGTTCTCCTGCTTTTGTATGAACCTTTAATTCGTTTTGAAAGCGTCCATGGACACCTAAACTGGAAGTATAAGAGCGAATTGTGGTGCCACCAAGGGCGACTGCTTTTGCTAGTACCTCTCGTGCTGCTAAAACAATGTTTACCACTTCTTTTTCTTTTAAATCTACTGCTTTTCTTTCAGGATGGATTCTTGCTTGAAACAGCGTTTCATCTACATATATGTTACCGAGTCCAGACATTTTTGTTTGGTCTAATAAAATTGCTTTAATCGGTCTTTTCGAATCTTTTATCCTTACGTAATATTGATGTAGGTTGGTGTCTTTTGGTTCTGGCCCAACTTGATTGAGTGGGGAAACTTCTTGATACGTTTCAATCGGCAAAAGATGTGCTGTGCCAAATTTACGAAAATCATGATATCTAAGTGTCCTTCCACTTGATAAGTAAAGAACAAGATGCTCGTGTTTATCAAAAGGTTCATCTTTTTTAATGAAAAATTTACCTTCCATCCGTAAGTGAAAGATGAGGACATCTGTGTCTAGTTCAAAAATAATGAACTTACCCTTACGGTGGATATCCTGAATGGTTTGACCAATGGGTTTTGTTTGAAACACACTTGAATCGGTTTTAACCATCTTAGGAAAAAGTATTTTCATAGCCGTTATGGTTTCTTTAATGAGACGTGGTTTTAACGTTTGGACAACTGTTTCAACTTCTGGTAGTTCTGGCATATGGGCTCCTTAATCTAAATCGTACCAAGTGTTGCCTGTCGAACTAGAAGCTTTTAATTCAACTTCGAGTTGAACGGCATTTTTCATAACAACAGGCACCATTTTCTCCATTAATTTAAGTTCATGCATTGGAACTTCTAAAATTAGTTCGTCATGGACTTGGAGTAAAATTTTGGCATCTAATTTTTCTTTTTTAATTTGTGCAGCCAAATCAATCATGGCTTTTTTCAAAACATCTGCTGCACTACCTTGGATTGGTGCATTTAATGCTGTTCGCTCACCAAAAGCACGTTGCGCAAAAACAGGTGATTTAAGCTCAGGAATGTATCGTCTTCGGTTCATAATGGTTTTAACATAACCATTGTCTTTCGCAAACTTAACGATATCAGTCATATATTGTTTAATTTCTGGATAAAGTGTTAAATACTGATCAATAAATGCTTGAGCTTCAGTTGGTGAAACATCAATATCTTCTGCTAAAGACCAAGAGCCAATTCCGTAAATAATCCCAAAATTAACCGCTTTAGCAGCTCTTCTTTGATCGGGAGTCACTTCATTCACTTTAAAGATTTCTTGAGCTGTTGATGTGTGAATGTCTTTGTCTTCTTTAAATGCGTTAATGAGTCGTTCTACGTTTGCCATTGAGGCGAGTACACGAAGTTCGATTTGTGAGTAGTCAGCTCCAACAAACTGCTTTCCTTCATGTGCAATAAACAGTTTTCTAATTTGTCGACCTTCTTCAGTGCGAACAGGAATGTTTTGTAAGTTTGGTTCAAGTGAAGAAAGACGGCCTGTCGTTGTCAGTGCTTGGGTATAAATGGTATGAATTTTCCCGTCTGGGAAAATATTTTGTTCTAAACCAATGATATATGTTGAGTATAGTTTGGTCAGTTGACGATAATCTAAAACCTTCGCAATAATAGGATGTTTGTCGATGAGTTTATTTAAAACATCGACATTGGTTGAATAACCAGTCTTTGTCTTTTTACCATACGGTAGTTCTAGTTTTGTAAAAAGGATGTCGCCTAATTGTTTGGGGCTTGCGACGTTAAATGGTTCGCCAGCTAGCGCAATAATATCTGCTTCGAGTTTTTGAATGCGTGCGTTTAAGTCGTATTTTTGTTTTTTAAGTTCTTCTTGATCGACTAAAATCCCTTGCCATTCCATCTCTGCTAAAACATAGGAAAGTGGAAGTTCAATATCAGTTAAAAGTGATAATTGGTCTTGTTCATCTAATACAGACAATATTTCCTCTTTTAATAAAAATGTTGCTTTCGCTTTCGAGACAATGTGTTTTTCATAAATTTCTGGTTCAGGTAGTCCTTTTTTCGCACCTTTACCATAGATGAGTTCATCATACTGCACATCTTCATATTGGAAATTTGCGGCAATTCGTTTAAATTCTTCTTTACCTAAATGTGAATCTGCTAAATAGGCTGCAAGCAATAAGTCAAAAGTGACATGAGTGATCGAGTGTTCATGCCACAAAAGAAAAACTTGCATAGCCTTTAAATCATAGACATATTTTTCATAGTTATCATTTTTTAAATACGTATGAAATGCGGTTGAATTCATCGCGAGTTCAGGTGTTAAATACACGTGTCGTTTACCATTTGATAAACCGATGCCCCAAAGATCTGCACGATGGTAGTTTGCGTCACTAAATTCAAAATGAATTGCAAGGGTTTCGTTTAAAAAAGATGATATGTCTGCTTCATCAGTTAGTTTTTCATAAATCCAATCTGTCGTACTTGGCTGATTGTTTTCCATTTTTCTAACAAAAGCATGTAAATCTAATTCTTGGAAAAAGCGAATAAGATCATCGGTTTGGACCGGTGTTTTAGCGATATTATCAGGATGAAATTCGATGTTTGAATCGATTAGAATCGTGACTAAATCCAAACTTAAACGCGCGAGTTCTTCATGTTCACGGATATTTTCACCTAACTTACCCTTTATTTCATTCTTATGAACAAAAACTTGTTCTAAAGAACCATAGGTTTGTAGAAGTTTAATTGCCGTTTTTTCACCTACGCCAGGAATTCCAGGAATATTGTCCGATGGATCGCCCATCAACGCTTTTAGATCAATCAATTGGGTGTGATCCAAACCATACGTTTCTTGAATCATTTCGGGAGTAAAATGATGGACATCTTGCATGCCTTTTTTTAAAAGGTGAACCGTAATATGTTCATCAACGAGTTGCAATAAGTCGCGGTCACTTGAGAAAATGTCGACTTGATATCCTTTTTCACTTGCTTCTTTCGCAACGGTACCAATAATATCGTCTGCTTCATAACCACCTTTTGAATAGGTCTTAACTCCATTTAATTCGAGATATTCATGGATTAAAGGGATTTGTTGAGCCAATTCTTCCGGCATCTTTGCTCGTCCTGCTTTGTATTCTTTGTAAGCCAAGTGTCTTTTTGTTGGTTCAGATGTATCAAAAGCAACTAAAACATGTTCAGTTTCTTCCGTGACAATTTTTTCAAACATCCCAACAAATGCGAAAACGGCGTTGGTATAAACACCTTTTGCTGACTGCATCAGTTTGGCGCCTGGATAAGCGGTTGCGTAATAAGCTCTAAATAAGATTGAGTTTCCATCAATTAGCGTAATTTTTTTCATCTTTTTTCCTCTTTTCCTTATTTTAACATGCGAAGGGCAAATACTTTCCCACAATATTTGTGGATAAAAAAAGGGTCAGCGAATGCGAAATTGACCCTTTCCTTTACCTTTACCCTTCTTTTGTTTCTGATTTTGTAAAACAGATTGAGGATTTTTTTGTAAGTTTTCGATGCCTTGTTCATCCATATTCGCCATTTTCTTCATCATCTGTTTTTGTGTGTCTAGTGCTTGCCTTAAACGGTTCACATCTTGAACTTTAAGACCTGAACCTGATGCAATCCGCGACCGTCTTCGAGAACTTTGATCGACAAGGTGTGGGTTTCTTCGTTCCTCTTCAGTCATCGAGTGAATGATAACACTCATTTTTTCAAATTCTTTATCATCAACATTTTGAGCTGCCTCCCGAATTTTTCCCATCCCAGGAATAAATCCAAGAATTTTACTCATTGAGCCCATGCGTTTAAGCATGCGAAATTGTTTCATCATGTCGTTATAGTTAAAGGAGTCACTCATTAATTTTTCCATGAGTGAAGCGGCTTCATCTTCATCGATGGCATCAGTTGCTTTTTCAATTAAGGTCAGAACATCACCCATACCTAAAATTCGAGATGCCATCCGTTCTGGATGAAAGACCTCAAAGGCATCCATCTTTTCCCCTGTCGAGGAAAACTTAATTGGAATACCGGAAACTTCTTTAATTGATAAGGCCGCACCACCACGTGTGTCGCCATCCATCTTCGTTAAAATAGCTCCAGTCGCTTCTAATTGGTCATGAAAACTTTTTGCAATGTTTGCCGCATCTTGGCCAGTCATGGCATCAACAGTTAATAGAATTTCGCTTGGTTTAGCAATTTCTTTAATATCTATCAGCTCTTGCATCATTGCTTCATCGATATGTAAGCGGCCCGCTGTATCGATAATTACAACATCATAGCGATGCTCTTTCGCGTATTCTAATCCTTTTTTTACAATCGATCGAGCATCTTTTAAGCCTTCTTCATAAACTTCTATGCCGATTTGTTTACCAATGGTTTGGAGTTGTTCAATCGCGGCAGGTCGGTAGACGTCTGCAGCAATGAATAACACTTTTTTCTTATCGTTTTTACGGATATGAACACCGAGTTTACCAATCGCAGTTGTCTTTCCTGAACCTTGGAGACCAATGGTCATAATCGTCGTTAAACCTGATAAAGAAAAGCGAATCCCCTCAGCCTCTTCTCCCATCACGCGTTTCAGTTCATCGTGAACAACTTTAACAACTTGTTGACCAGGGTTTAACCCTTTTAAGATCTTTTCACCAATCGATTGTTCTTTCACACGATTGACAAAATTACGAACAACACGAATGTTAACGTCAGCTTCTAATAAGGAAAGACGGACTTCACGCATCATTTCATCGATATCATTTTCATTGAGTTTACCGCGTCCTGTAATACGACGCATAGCCATTTGGAGACGTGATGATAATGTGTTTTCGCTCATAAGTCTTCTCCTTCTTTTAAGATTGTTAGTGCTTCTTTGTATGCGCCTTTTTCTAACGCATCGATCGCTTTTTGTCGTCGCTCATTGTCGGTCAGTAAATGCAGTTTTGCCTCATAGTTTAATAAATGTGATTCAACTTTTTTTAATTGGTCAAAAATTGCATTACGGCTGACATTAAAAATTTCCGATATTTCTTGAAGAGAATAATCTTGGTGGTGATAATAACGAAAATACTCCGCTTGCCTATCGGTTAAAAGCGGTGCATACAAATCAAAAAGTCGATTTAAATGTTCTTTTTTCGCTAATGGTTCCACACTTTATTCCCCCTAAAAGAAATCTCTAAATAAACCATAAATATATTGTTCTATATCAAAGTAGACCAAATCATCAATTTTTTCACCTAAACCGACATATTTTATCGGCAAATCGTATAGATGACGAATTGCTAAGACGATGCCGCCTTTAGCAGTTCCATCTAGTTTCGTTAAAATGATGCCGCTAACGTCTGTTGCTTCTTTAAAAACTTCTGCTTGCCGCATGCCATTTTGACCCGTGGTTGCATCAATCACAAGCAAAGTTTCTTGGGGTTGGTTAGGTAGTGTTTTTTGAATCACCCGTTTCATCTTCTCGAGTTCTTTCATTAAATTCACTTTCGTTTGTAAACGTCCAGCAGTGTCACATAATAAAACATCATACTGTTCTTTTTTTGCAAGTTGAATGGCATCATAAATCACACTCGACGGGTCTGTGCCTGTTGGCTTCGTAAAAACAAAGGTTCCACTTCTTTCGCCCCAGATGACCAGTTGATCAATGGCCCCTGCCCGAAATGTATCTGCTGCAACCAGCATCACTTTTTTACCTTCACTTTGTAGTTGTTTTGCTAATTTTCCAATCGAAGTTGTTTTGCCAACACCATTGACACCTACAAATAAATAAACGTTGACTTCATTTTCAAGATATTTCAGATCCGTTATTAAAAATTCACCTTTTAAATACAACTCAAACATCTTGTCAACGATGATTTCTGCTAAAGCATTTGGATCATCAATTTTTTGGTTTTGAACTTCATCGCGAAGTGACTGCACAAAATGAATAACAGTGTCAACGCCAATGTCTGCTTGTATAAATAAATCCTCTAAAGCATCGAACAAATCATCGTCAATTTGTTTTGATTGACTTAAAATTTGTTTTAAGTTACCAAGGTTTTCTTTTGTTTTATGAAGCCCTAAAGCGTATTTTTCATTTTTCGGTTTTCTACCAAATAATTTGCGAAATAATCCCATACGTTCCCTCATTTATAATCCGAAGTAATTATACCATAACGAAAAGAAAACCGAAAGTTAAGCTTTCGGTAAGTTTCTCATAAAGTTTAAGAGTTGGTCAAAATTTAAATGCTGACTCATTTCATCGGCATATTCGACGTAAATGACCTTTCGGTCTTTGTCTAAGACGAAGACACTTCGCGCAAGTAAGCGTAACTCTTTAATGTAAGTTCCGTACTTGTTTCCAAAATCTAGGTCGATGTAGTCACTTAATGCAATAATGTTATCCAGTCCAGCATTGCCACACCATCTGGCTTGAGCAAAGGGAAGGTCGTTTGAAAGGGTTAAAACAGTTACGTCTTCTAAGTCTGCTAATTCTTGGTTAATTGTTCTTGTTTGACGATCACAAACGGTCGTATCTAACGATGGAACAACGTTAAGAATAATGTATTTGGACTTAAAGTCTGACAAGTTTTGATACTCACCTTTATTGTTTATTGCTTTAAAATCTAAGGCTTGATCGCCTACTTTTTTCGTTTCACCAATTAAGGTTATTGGTTTACCTTTGAACGTTTTCATGATAAAACCTTCTTTCTTAAACGTCATACATATTATATCACAAATGTTAAGTAGATGTTGGTTCAAGGATTAATTTATTGTTTGAAAATACATTTTGTTAAGCTTCAATTTTACTTTTTAGCTTTTGTCTTCTTTGTCGTTTTAGTTTGATATTCATTGGGCTGAACATATTTACATTGAGGAAAACCACTACAGGCAACAAATTCGCCATATTTAGACTTGCGATAGACTAAAGGTCGGCCACATTCAGGACATAATTCTCCGGTTTCTTTAGGAGGAATTTTTTTCATATGTTTTTGCGCATGTTCAATTAAAGGAATAAATTTATTGTAGAAGTCACCAACGATTTGCACACCTGATACGGATTGTTCAGAAATCTCATCGAGTTGTTTTTCCATTTTTGATGTGTAATTGACGTTGATGATTGGATCAAAGAATGCCTCGAGTTCTTGTGTTGTTAACATGCCTTGTTCTGTTGGCTTAAAGCGTCTGGTTGCTCGGTCTAATTCTACATAATCACGACCTCTTAAAGTTTTAATGATCGATGCATATGTTGAAGGGCGACCGATACCGTTAGCTTCGAGTGTTTTAATAAGGGTTGCTTCTGAGTAGCGAGCCGGTGGTAACGTGACTTTTTCAATTGCGATCACTTCATCTGCATCAATTTGTTGGTTTAATTCTAGTTTTGGAAGTGGTGTGTCTTTAATTTTTTGTTCGGCAAACGCTTCACGATGACCTGCAAATTTTAAGATGGAACCTTCTAATTCATAAAGATAATTTTGTGCATCTAACGTCACTTTAGTTACAGTATATTGCGCATCACTCATAAGCGATGACAAGGTTCGATAAAAGATGAAGTTGTATAATCGATACTCATCTTTGGTTAAATACGGTTTCATAAGTTCGGGAGTTCTTTTCAACGATGTTGGTCGAATTGCTTCGTGGGCATCTTGTGTTTTACCCGTATTTTTAGTTTGGTAGAATCCTTTATATTTTTCACCATATGTTTTTTCAATAAAATCAAGAGCACTATAAATAAAGGTGTTGGCGAGTCTAGTGGAGTCCGTACGCATATAGGTAATTAAACCGATAAACTCATTTTCAACTTGAACCCCTTCGTATAGCTTTTGGGCAACCATCATTGTCCGCCCTGATGACATTGATAAAAAGTTAAAGGCTTCTTGTTGTAACGTTGATGTTTTTAGTGCTGGCTTTGCCTTGCGGCGTGAGACTCGACTTTTCACATCTTTTACAACAAATGGATTGGTCGATCCACTAACAATTGTATCCGCTTCTACTTTTGATAATCTTTGTTTTGCTGGGATGACATAATGAGCAGTAAATTTAGGAAACTTGGCTTCTATTTCATAATACGTTTCTGGAATGAATGCTTGAATTTCTTTTTCTAAATCACTAATGAGTTTTAGCGCGACACTTTGAACACGACCTGCTGATTTGGATTTAATTTTTGATTGTAATAACTTTGACAATTTAAAACCAATGATACGGTCTAAGATCCGCCGTGCTTCTTGTGAGTTGACTAAATCTTGATCAATTTTTCGCGGTTCATTTAATGATTCAATAATTGCTGATTTAGTAATTTCTCTAAAAACAATCCGATTTTTCTCGCTTAAATCTAGATCTAAAATTTCTGCAATATGCCAACCAATGGCTTCTCCTTCACGGTCATCATCGGTTGCGATTAGAACTTGACGATTTTTCGCTTCTTTTTTTAATGTGTTAACGACGCTTTCTTGTTTTTTAATAATTCGATAATTTGGTTGAAAACGATTTTCAATGTCGATTCCTAAACCGTCTTTTCCTGTCGTTGCTAAGTCTCTAATATGACCTTTCGATGAGATTACTTTATATTCATTATCTAAATAGCTTGCAATGGTTTTGGCTTTTGATGGAGATTCAACGATGATTAATTTGTTTTGCTTCATGATATTCACTTCCATTTCCATATCTATTATATTAAGTAAAGTGAGAATGTCAAGCAATAATATGAGTGCATTTTTGATATATATTTTTAATATATATTTTTTTTCTACTTAATTTTAGAAAGAAGCACTTTAAATTTACTTTTAATGATATATCATGATCAACCCAACTTCTTTTCACATAAAAAAATGAATGGCGTGCATTCATTTCTTATTCATCAAACAATGTTGGTTGTTGGTTTTGTTTTTTAAGCATTGATTTCATTGGTTCATATGTTTTTCGGTGAATAGGGGTGAATCCATGTTTTTCAATCATCGCTAAATGTTCTTTAGTTGCGTATCCTTTATGGTTTTTAAAACCGTATTGAGGGAATAATTGATCCATTTCTAACATATATTGATCCCGCGTGTATTTAGCTACAATCGAAGCCGCGGCAATACTAATTGATTTTTGGTCACCTTTAATAATTGCTTCTGCGGGAATATCGATCACAATTGGCATTGCATCAATTAAAAGATACTCTGGTTTAATTTTAAGTTGATGAATTGCAGAAATCATCGCTTGACGTGCAGCCCGATAAATGTTAATTTGATCTATTTCTTCAACAGAGCACATACCAATGCCAATGGCAACTGCATGTTGTTTAATTTCTTCTAAAGCAATGGCTCGTTGTTTTTCGGTTAGTTGTTTTGAGTCATTTACATGGGGGAGTTTCGCCCCTTTTTTTAAAATAACTGCTGCAGCGATGACAGGACCTGCTAAAGGACCTCGCCCCGCTTCATCCACACCGGCAATTAGGGTGAGTCCTTTTTGATAGAGTGCTTCTTCATATTGATAAAGATTAAGTTCTGTCAAAAGTCAGTCCTCCCAGTTGTTTGTTTCTAATATCGGTTAAAATGATTTGATAAACACGTAGTTCATCGATGGCGCCGCCTTTTAATAAGGCGCCTCTTTTTACTCCAATTTGATGAAGCATTTGACCGATGTCATCCATTTCATGAGGAATCTCATAACGTTCCAATAATCTATCTGGATAATACTGTTTTAAAAATTTCAACGCATAATGACAGACATTATCTAGCGGCATGATGTCATCTTTAATAGCACCTGTAATTGCAAGGTGATACGCCACCTTCGGATCATCGAATTTTGGCCATAAAACACCGGGGGTATCTAAGAGTTCAAAATCTGAACTCAGTTTAATCCATTGTTGAGCACGAGTGATTCCCGGCGTGTTTGCTGTTCGGGCTGCTTTTCTTTGAGCAAGGGTATTAATTAGAGTTGATTTTCCAACATTAGGAATGCCTAAGATGATCGTTCGAATGGGTCTTTCTTTTAAACCTTTGGCTTTCGCTCTCTCCAATTTATCTTTTAATAAATCTTGAGCCAATCGATGAATTTTATTGACATTCATTCTCGAAATCGCGTCAATGTTTAATCCTGTAAAACCCATTTCTTCGTATTTTTGAACGTGGTATGAAAGTCTGTTCGGATCAGCTAAAGATGATTTATTAAAAAGTAAAAGAACAGGTTTCATTTTAACCGTCTTAAGGATTTCTGGGTTCATCGATGAGAAGGGAAGACGCGCATCTAGAAGAATAATGACCAAATCAATAATCTTTAATCTTTCTCTAATTTCTCGCATCGATTTAAACATATGACCAGGATACCACTGGATTTGTTTTTGCATTAGGGTTTTATTCATTTTGAATCCGCCCCCACGGAGATAATTTAAAAATTGCTTTACCAATCAAGTCTTCTTCACTGACGGCGCCAATGGCCCGACTATCAAATGAAAACCGCTCATTATCGCCAAAAGCAAAATAGAGTCCTGCTTTTAAATGATTATTTTCATCTAAGTCTAACAGCATTTTATCTTTGCCCGCTGGTCTAATACGATACGTTTCACCATATCTATTTTCATAAAGCGTTCCATTGATTTTTATATGATATTCATCTAAATCATTTAAATAAACAAACTCAATATGATCACCAGGAATCGCGACAATTCTTTTCACAAAATAAACTTCACTTTGATTTCGATAATCTGGGCTTTTATTAACTTGGTTACCATCTTCATCAAAATAATGATCTGTTATATTTACAATCACAATGTCATCTCGTTTCGGTTGGTACATAAAATGGTACATTAAGACACGATCTCCATTTCTTAATGTATGGGCCATTGAACTTCCTTTAATATTCGTTGGTAAAATAAAGTACGTAAAGAAAAACAAAATAAACATTAGTGACAAACTTAAAAAAGAAACCCAATCCAAAATTGTTTCGGCATACTTTTTTAAATGAATATTGTCTGTCTCGGGTGGCATTGTTTCAGAATTCAGTTTTAATTTGTCCTTGATTTTTTTACATGTGAAAAAAATCGTTAAACATGCAACAACAGCCCCAAACCAAAATGTGATTTGGGCCCAAGATTGATTCACTTTACTAACTTGAAAAAGATTAAAAAGTAAGTGAACACCGATTAATATAACTGCAAACACCAAGTAGAGGAGTGTTTTATTACGGCTCATGAGCGCGTCCTCTCTAATCTTCATCTTTTCCTAAAATACGGTTTAACTCATCAAAATTAACTAATACTTCTCTTGCTTTCGTCCCTTGAGAAGAAGAAACAATTTGGTAATATTCTAACATCTCAACAATTTTTTGAGCTCGGTTAAAGCCCACTTCAAATTGTTTTTGAATGTTGTTAATAGAAGCATTCTGTGAATCAACAACGAAATACGCAACATCCTCGAACAACTCATCGGTTGCAATTTCTTTTAATTGTACTTGTTGCTGTAAGTCTTTATGTTCAAAGATGTATTTACTTGCATAATTGTCACGAATATAATCGGTGACACGATAGATCTCATCATCAGGAATATAAGCACCTTGTAAACGATGAGGGCGATCTGATTTCTTAAAGAGCATGTCGCCTTTACCAAGTAATGTTTCTGCGCCTGCACCATCTAAAATCGTTGTGGAGTCAACAAAAGATGCAACCTTAAAGGCAATTCTAACAGGAATGTTTGATTTAATCGTTCCCTTAACAACATCGGTTGTTGGCCGTTGCGTCGCAACAAGTAAATGGATACCTGCTGCTCTTGCTTTTTGAGTAATTCTTTGAATAGCATCTTCTACTTCGTGAGCAGCAACCATCATTAAGTCTGCTAACTCATCGATAATAATAACAATATAAGGAATTTTATCGGTATCAACTAAACCACGACGAACACTGTCGTTATACGTTTTGATGTCTCTTGAACGACTTGAGGCGAACAGTTGATAACGTCTTTCCATTTCATTTACAGCCCAATTTAACGCTTGAGCCGCCATTTTAGCATCGGTGATGACAGGTGTTACTAAGTGCGGTAAGTCATTATAGGGTGCAAGTTCAACCATTTTTGGGTCAATTAAAATAAGGCGTAAGTCTTCGGGAGAGTTTTTAATGAGTAAACTCACTAAAATCGTATTGACACATACACTCTTCCCACTATTGGTGGCACCAGCAATTAAGCCATGAGGCATCGATTGAATATCAGCATAGATATTTTCACCATCGATATCAACTCCCAAAGCAACCTTTAGAGGATGGTCAACATCATCGATAAATCTAGGGTCGTCAATGACGTTCCCAAAGGCGACGATTTCAGTTTTATGATTTGGCACTTCAAGTCCCACAAAAGGTTTACCAGGAATCGGTGCTTCGATACGAATTGATTTTGAAGATAAGCTCATTTGTAAGTTATCAGAAATAGCTGAAATACGCTTGACATTAACACCTGGTTCTAATGCGATTTCATATCTGGTAACCGTTGGACCCTTTTTACTAGATTTCACACTACCTTCAATACCAAATTGTTCAAGTGTCGCATTGATCACATCGATTTGATCGAGCAGCCATTGTGGCTGTTCGTTGGTATCTCTTTGTTTTTTGGAAAACATTGAGATGCTTGGATAACGGTAGTATGTTTTTTCCTCAATATCTTTTGAGTACATCTTTGGTTTTGTATCTTCGGCTTCAGAAAAAGATCCAAAATCAGAGGTAACCACTTGTTTTTCTTGAGTTACGACTGGTTCTCGTTTAAACATTTCTACTTTAGGCTCAAAGATTTTTGGTTCTTCTTCAATCGGTGGCGCATGATAAATTGTTTTTTGTGGCTTTGGTTCGATTGGTTTAGATTCAAAAGGAATGGTTTTCTTTGGCTTTTCTTGAGGCGTATCTAATGAAGAAAAACCAATGGGATTGATAATTCTTTTTGTCGGTTTTTCCTTTTCAACTGGTTCATATTCAGGAACGTAATCAGAAGGTCCAAAGACCTCTTCACGGGTTTTATAAGAAATGATATTTGTGAATTCATAATATTTTGTTCCATATTTTGCGATTGCTTCTTTTTCTGGAAGTTTTGGTGTCGAACGGAAAGCATCAAAACGACGAACCGTGTCGCCAGTGTTTTTAATCGTAAAAGGAACGGTCACAACATCTTTGACATGACGGCCAAAAATAGGTGAAATGAATCGTTCAGTTTCATATTTTTTTATCCCGCGAATGCCCTCTAGTTTTACAAACTGGAATATCACAAATGGTTCAGTTTGAAATAGAGGTTCCTTTAAGGGTTTCGTTTTTTTCAAGTTTCATCACCTGCATCTTTAAAATCTTTTGTTAGTTCTGTATAAATGTCATCGACACCAGTGTCAATGGTTTTTTCGGTTGCAAAAACTTTTTTACTGTAAATTTTATAGGTTTCTTCCCCGGTGATCGCAATCAAAGCTAAGCCAATGCGAACCATAATGATGTTAATGGCTGTCTCTTGAGTCAGCTTGCGAAACCAATAAACCGGATTCACCGCATTGATAACAGCCATTGCTGTTTTAGTCACTTTTGAATATTTTTTTGCCGTTTGAACAATTTTCGAATCGTCAATGCGTGATTTTACTTGGTTCAGTTCCACAATCTTCGCTAAGGTCATCGCTCGAGTTAAGCGAAGAATACGACCGGATAAGACTTCGTCTAACCGATTGGTTACATAACGAGCAAGTAAGATTGTTTCATCAACGGTGAGTTCTAAATACGGATATTTTGATTGTGGATAAAACTTTGATGCTATATCAACTGTCAGTTCACCTGTTATTTGTTTAAGGAGTGTTTCAAAACCAACTTCATTGCGTAAGTCTTTGTCTTTAAATTGTGCTTGTGCATCTTCAATTAAATACTTGATTTCTTCTTCGTCAATATCGGGCTCGTCTACTTTTCGAAAATGCGATTTTTTATTAATGCTTTTAATGACTGCATAAATATAAATTAAAAATAACAGAATAAAGCCAAAGCTAATTCCAATAAGGAAACTGATTAACATAGTGATATCAATGTTGATTGGACCGATACTAATTAGAAAATCCATAATTTATTCTCCTATAATAATGATTATATCATTAAAATATGGGAACATAAAGAAAAGCCACTAATAATGACTAACAAAAACAGCGATATAACCACCTGAACGAGGAACATTTCTTTAAGAGCTTTGTTTGTAAAATAAAAGATATGTGAGATAATAGGAAAGAGGTGAAATGATATGCTACATTATTTAATTGCTTGTGACCTAGATGGCTCTCTATTAAACAATCAAAGTGAGTTTACTGAAAAGACGAAAAAGGTGCTCAGACACTTACATGAACAAGGCCATAAAATTGTGATTGCTACTGGTCGACCTTTTGGTGGATCAATCCATTTGTATGAAGATTTGAATATTCCTAATCCGATGATTAATGACAATGGCGCGGCCATTGAAAATCCTTTTAACACGTCGTTTCCGAAACAAAGAACACAAATTCCTTTGGCCATTATGCACGACTTGTTTCGTTTTACACAACCCTTTTTACGCTCAGCTTTTTTCAGCATTGATAAAACTGTTTATGGTTATCATTACGAACCACGGCTAGAACGTTATTTTGCAGGTATCAATTTCTCTGATACTGTCATTGATAAACCTTTTACTGAGCTAGATGTTGAGCCTTCTGGAATGATTTTTTTAGTCGATGCTAAAAAACAAGCTACTTTAGAAAATTATATCGATCAAAGTTATGATAACCATATTACTTATCGCCTTTGGGGTGCTGACAGAAAAAACGCAATCTACGAAATTTACTTACGTCATGTCTCAAAAGATTCTGCTATTCAATATTTATTAAAATACTATAATTATGAACCACATCAACTGATGACATTTGGCGATGGAATTAATGATATCGAAATGATCCGTAATGCTGGTCTTGGGGTGATGATGAAAAATGGTGTTGATGAATTAAAACCGGTTGCAAAAGATATCACTGAATTTACGAACAACGAAGACGGCATTGCCGAGTATTTAATTAAATTTTTTAACCTTAAACTTGATTTTGAGTAAATAAAAAACCATTCAGGGATGTCTGAATGGTTTTTATATCTTTTATATCGCTCTAACGCTCGATTTTTTGACGTCGTATCCTAAAGTTGTAATTGCTTTTTCGATTTGTTCAATCGTAATTTTTGAGCCATCAAAATTAAGTTTTACTTTGCTTGCATTAAAGAGGACTTCGACTGAATCTTTTTCTACTCCTTCTAAGCTCTTAACTGCATTATTAATTTTTTGTAAGCATGATGGACAACTTAATGCTTCTAATTGAATGGTTGTTTTTTGCATGTTCTATCTCCTTTCATAATTCACACTCTTATTATACCAAATTTTCTTCTAAATGAATTGATTTCTATCAATTTTTATTTTTTATATGAATACTTTAAAAGACGCATTCCATTTAAAATAACAACTAAAATACTTGCTTCATGGGCTAACATACCAATAGACATGTTCATCCAATCGCTAAAGAGTAGGCTCATTAGTAAAATAAAGACCACGCCAATAGCAATCCATATGTTTTGTCGCATATTTCTAACAGTTGCTTTTGTTAAGCCTAAGGCATGCGGTAGTTTACTAAAATCTGAGTTCATTAAAACAAGATCTGATGTTTCTATCGCGACATCTGTTCCGCCACCCATAGCAATGCCTACTTGAGCACGTGCCAGTGAGGGGCTGTCATTGACTCCATCACCAACAAAAGCAATTTTTTTACCTTGTTCTTGTAAGTTTTGGATAAAGGCTGCTTTATCTTCTGGCAATAAATGGCCATACGCTTCTGTCAATCCTAATTCATCAGCAATTATGTCAACTGTTTTTTGATGATCACCTGATAAAACAACTAAATGTTTAACTCCAAGTTTTCTAATTCTTATTAAATCCTCTTTAACATTTTCTCTGATTTCATCCCGTATCCCTAATAAATGATAAAGAACGCCGTCAATCGCAGTAAGCACCAACGAATAACCTTTATTTGTAAAATCATCAACATCAGCTATAACAGATTCTGTTAAGATAATTCCTTCTTTTTCCATTAAGTTTTCATTACCAACAGCAATCCGACGCCCATCGACCTTAGCAATAATTCCAGCACCTTTAATAACATCTGTATCTTTTACTGAAAAAGGCTCTGTTTCGCCAATATAAGCAAGAATTGCTTTAGCTAAAGGGTGTTCAGATTCTCTTTCAATACTTGCTAAATAGGCCAAAGCATCTGTTTGATTTTCTTGATAATTTTTAACTCCAGCGACTTGGGGTTCTCCAAGGGTTAAAGTACCTGTTTTATCAAAAATGATTGTGTCAATACGACTAAAATCATGAATGACTTCGCTTCCTTTAAGAAGGACACCGTGTCTCGCTCCATTACCAATACCTGCAACATTTGCAACTGGAACTCCAATGACTAAGGCGCCTGGACAACCTAAAACTAAAATAGTAACAGCCAATTCTACATCTTGCCAAATAAGACCAACGGCTACACCTAGTAGTAAGACAAAAGGTGTATAATATTTTGCAAAACGGTCAATGAAACGCTCAGCTTGTGATTTAGAATCCTGTGCTTCTTCTACAAGTTCAATAATTTTTCCAAAGGTTGTATCTTCACCAATCTTTTCGGCAACCATATGAAGCGTTCCATTTTCTAAAATCGTTCCTGCAAATAAAGATGCATCCAGTCCTTTTATAATCGGCATGGATTCACCGGTAATCGTCGCTTCATTGACAACCCCTTCGCCAAAAATAACTTTACCATCAACAGGAATTTTAGCCCCTGTTCTGACGAGTAAAATATCTCCAATATCAACTTCATCAACACTCATTTCTAAAAAAGAGCCATCTGGCATTTTTTTAACTGCCATTTCTGGAGCTAATTCGGTTAATTCTTTAATTGCTGATCGTGTTTTTGTTAATGTTCTTTGTTCCAAGTAAGTTCCAAATAAAAAGAGAAATGTAACAATCGCAGATTCCTCATAATTTTTAATTACAAAAGCGCCAATCACTGCAATGGTAACCAATAGATCAATACTAATGACACGTACCCTCAAAGCTTGATACGCTTGAATAGCAATGGGTATTGTTCCAATTACTGAAGGAATGATAAAAGCGATCATGGCTACTAATTCATTTTGTAAAACCCAGTGGCCAAAAAAGCCTATTACAATAAAAATGAAACTCACCAATGCGATTTCATTTTTTCTTCTTAAAATCCACCTCTGCATAACATATCTCCTGTCTTTTGATTTTGCCTATTATACTTCTATTATAGCCTATTTATCCCCTTTTTTGGCTCAATATCTTTTGATAAATAAAAATACGTTTACTAAAGTAAGCGTATTTTTATGAAATCAATTATATAACTATTTTTCTTAAATAAACCACAAGGTAAAAATAGCCAAAATAAACGTTGCTAAGTTGGCAACCAAAGCATATTGGCGTGCCTTTCTTGGTGTTTGTTCGGATAAGAAAAAGTGGTAAGCAAGAACTTCTGTTAGTAAAACAAGAATTTCTCCTAAGAGGACGACAAAAACCAAACCAAATGAGTCACCCCAGAAATAAAACCCTAAGATCATAAACATCGTTAAAAGTGATTGGGTGAAGAAGTTAATTGCGCCAACAAGAGCAAAGCTTCTTCTTAAGCGGTATTTAAAAAACCAAAGAATGAGTAATTCCACCGAAATAGTGATGATGACTCGAACCGCAAACTTCCAAGACATCGAACCAATCGGTACGTGTTCTTTGATTGTACCAACCCCTGTTTGCGTTAGATTAAAGTTAACACCGGTTAAGTCATAAGTCATTTTAGAATAGAACATTTTTCGATCAATAACTTTTGATGTAATCATCGTGCCATCTTCAAAAATAATAGCGATTTTAAACTTCTTCGGTGCCGAAAAATAACCAACTAAAAAGACATCATCTTCATAAAATAAGTTCGCAGGTTTATTGCTGTATAATGTTCTTGATACAAACCCATCGTCATCTTGATATCCATTTAAGACATCTAAAGGAAAATCATCTTGGTAATATTCACTTAGCCAATCTCGGCCAGAATCAATATCAACAGCTGATACAGGACCATTTTTAAAAATGAGAATTTCAAAATAAAATGTCTGATCGATACCAACAACTTCAATTCTTGCTTCTGGTTTCGCAAACATATCTGCATGCGCAGTCACTGAAAAAATAACAGCTGTCATCAATAAAATAACGATAAATGTCATTATTTTCTTCACTTTTCTCACCCCTTGTTACTTCTATTATAACATAAGAAGATAAACCTCTAACGGGCAAAATATGAAACTATTTTATGCTAGTAACTAAAAAAACAAGAAGATAAATCTCCCTGTTTTACATGTCTTACGTTAAAGAAATATCATTCTTCTTTTTCTTTTTGGTTTTTCCATCGAAAATGAAAATAAAGACTTGAAATGAAAGAACCAAAAGAAAACAGCAGTAAAAGAACACCTAGAACAACATCATCTAAATCAGTTGAATTGCTTAAAAAGTAATCAAACACGAGAACAATGACCGCCAAAAGAAAAGAAATTAAAGGAATATAAAAGAGTTTTTTACGTCTGTTTCTTGCAATTAACCATGTAATGGGCGCACTAATTGCAACAATTAGAACAGCAGTAATTAAACCGCTAAATATATCTGGGAGTGATAAATAACTCATAACAACACTTCTTTCTTTATCGTCTTCTTCTACTCGCCGTCACGGATGGCTCTTCTTTTTTCCCAAAAGTAAACTGCAGTTGAAGAAATTCCTGTTCCGACGAAAAGGATTGTTGCGAAACCGGCATAAATAAGTAATCCTAAACGGCCCCAATCTTGAGCAATAAATCCAGTAATCCAAAAGAAGGCCGCCAAGATAAAGAAAATGATGGGAAAAATAAACAGAAGTTTCCGTTTCCATCTAGCCATACCCAAAATAATTGGGAAACTAGTGACTGCCACTAATAAAGCAATTAAAAACAAACTGCCTATTTCTTGGAATTTGTCCATAAATCTCCCTCCTTTTGTGCTTATTATATAAAATCTAAATTTTTTAGCAACATTTTTGCTGCAAAAATCCAAAACCAACTTTTATAAAACGAAAGATTTTAATTGTAAAAATAACCTCATATATTTATAAAAATTGACCATTTTTAAACAGTAAAGCATTCCTTTTGACTTTTAAAAAATAAGGAATAAGATAAGGTTAGAAAGGTGATGAAATCATGGATAAAAAAACATTTTATGAACACATTAAAAAAGTAATGACGCATTATATCGGCATTGAACAATATTTAAAAACAACGTCTATTGATCCGATCATTCAAGAACTTATTAAGATTCGCGTTTCCCAAATTAACGGTTGTGCATTTTGCTTGAATATGCACTATAAAGATGCCTTAAAAATTGGTGAAACACACCAAAGAATGCACTTATTAAGCGCATGGCACGACACGGCCTTATTTAGTGATAAAGAAAAAGCTGTTCTTGACTTAGCTGAAAAGGTGACACTAGTAGCGGAAGCACCTGTTGATGAACAAACAAGACAAAATGTTCTTAAATATTTTACCGAAGCTGAATTTGCTAGTTTGATTATTATGATCAGTCAAATCAATACTTGGAACCGTTTAAATATAAGTATTGGTAGCGATATTGATTACGATTACGAATAAACAACTTCTTCTCATGACTCATAAAAAAATCTCCCGTTGGGGAGATTTTCTTTTTATATTAATCCTTTATTATTAAGCACCACTTTTAATCGGATTTTTTTCTATCTTTTCATAAGAATTTGTTAAGTATAGCGAAAGTTTTGCTGATGGTGGACCAAAAATTTCATAAAGAACACCTGAGGCAATAATAATTGTTGTCAAAATAGCCGCATCATCAAAAAGACCATAGCTTGACAAAATCCGTGAACCTAAAGCTGCTAAACCTAAAGAAACGCCCGCTTGCGGAATTAACGCAAGACCTAAATACTTGATATTGTTTGGTGTTGATTTTGCCATAACTGAACCCAATGAAGCACCACCATATTTTCCAATGATACGTACAACAAAGTAAACAACGCCAGCCAAGCCAATTGAGATCAACATGCCAAAGTCAAGTCGCATTCCCGAGAGGACAAAGAATAATGTCAATATTGGGGGAGAGAAATAATCCACTTGACGGAATAAACTTTCATCCTTAGAAACGTTTACGTACACCATACCCATCGCCATACACCCTAATAAAGGTGATATATCGAAGATAGCTGCGACACCACTAAATAAAAATAATATCGAGATAACAATAATTAAGCGGTTATCGGTTGAACGAGACTGCGTAATCAGTTTATGCAAAATAAAACCAGATAACATCCCAATACCAATAATAGCGAAGTTTAATAAAATTGGTTTAATAATAATCCAAGCGTTAAAACCACCTGTACTATCAACTGCAGTAATAACAGCAATACTAATACTAAATAAAATTAAGGACACCGCATCATCTAATGATACCACTTGTAAAATAGTATTGACAAAGTCCCCTTTCGCTCGAGTTTGGCGAATCGTCATCATTGTTGAAGCAGGCGCGGTTGCTGAAGCAATTGCTGCCAATAATAGGGAGAGTTCGAAACGAATATGGAATAAATAGTGCATCGCTAAAAAGACTAAAACAGAGGCCATTAACGATTCCATTAAAGTAATGATAAAAATGCTTTTTCCACTTTTTCTTAATACTTCGAGCTTAAAAAAGCGTCCAACACCAAAGGCGATAAAAGCCAAAGCAACGTCTGTTAGAAAATCCATCCCCTTAACAACGTCAGGATGGATAATGTCTTCTTTAAAGATTGCTCGGAAAAGTGGCCCTAATATAATCCCCGTAAAGATGTATGCTGTGACATTTGGAAGCTTTAATTTTTTTGTTATTCGCGTTAGCAAGAAACCAACGAATAACATGATAGATAAGCCAATTAAAGTGGTAGCAACAACCGGAATATTAAATTGATCGTAAATGCTAAAAATCATCTTCATCTCTCCTCAAAAACAATTATAGCATTTTTTTTACTATCAATCAATCTTATTATCTCTTATAATGTTATAAGATTGTGTTATAATAAAAAGAGAGGAGGTTTAACAACTATGATAAATGATAAATTGAATACACTGGTCGTCTTAGCAAGAGAAAAAAAATATACTAAAACAGCAGAGATTCTTAACATTAGTCAACCTGCCGTTACGCAGCACATTAAAGCTTTAGAGGACTACTACCAAATTAAAATTTTTGATAAAAAAGGTCGTGACCTTATTTTAACAACCGAAGGTAAGGTCTTAGTTAAAAATGCGAAACGATTGATTGCTTTAAATCATAACATCGAAAAAGAGTTGGTCAGTGATTTTACCGAGTTTAAACGTCTTGATATTGGTATAACACTGACTGCAGGAAGTTATTTTATTCCAGAAATTTTAAATGTCTTAAAGGAAGAGTTTCCAGAGATTCGTTATAACTTCCATACGGACATTACAGAAAACATTTATGAACGACTCAAATATTATGAGCTTGACTTCGCCATCATTGATGGAAATCCCCATAATGATGAATTTGTGAGTAAACTGCTTCTTAAGGATAAGCTCATCGTAATTGCACCAAATCATCACCCTTTAAAAGATAAAAAAGGAATCGATTTTAGTGAATTAAAAAATGAGAAATTTATTTTACGTCATGAAAAAGCCCACACTAGAAAAGTTTTTGAAAATTATTTATCCAGTCAAATCGAAAATGTGGATGAACTTGATGTCATTTTAGAAATTGATAACACCGCTTTAATTAAACAACTTATTATTGAAGGACATGGCATTAGTGTCATGTCTAAAGCTGTTTGTGAAGCCAATTTGAGAGCCGGAACGTTTGTCGAGCTCGATATCAATGATTTTAATATCGAACGGGGTATATATTTAATTTACCGAAAAGAAAAAAAAGATGACCTTGTCATCCAAAATATTTTAAAACTGGCTCGATAAATAAAAAAAGCCCACGATTAGGGCTTGGAAATTAATCTCTTCTAATAATATATTCGAAGCGCAACACATCAATCATATTTTTGATTGTGACAACAATCTCATCTTCAAACAACTCTGATAAAGAACCTCGTTCTTCAAGGCGATGTTCTTTTATTTTTTCAAGATTTTCGATGGTTTCTGTAATTAAATTTTCCAATTCTTCATTGTTTATGCCCTTAATGTCTTTATTTGGAGACATGGAACATTTCTCCTTTCTTGGATGTAAATACGTTTTTTTAGCCGTTATCCAAAAACGATCTTTTTAATATAGAGCTCTTTTGGTAACTCCATCTTTATCATACCATTTTAAAAGAGAAAATACCATCTTTTTATCAATTAATTTTTGATTCGTCACTTTCTTTTTTACAGTAAAATAAAGTCATAAATTGGGGTGTACGTAAGTTGCCCATTCGGGCGGTGACTCCGATATATTGTAATTGTTTTAACAGATTCAATTTCGTTAATCAATGGTAGTTGGCGAACTTGATCGTCAAAGATAACTTCGCGTGCTAAAGTAATGTGGGGGGTAAATCTTTGTTTACGAAAAACAACATCGGTTTGTTCAAGTGCTTCTATAATCCGTCGGTGAAGGTGTTTTAATTTTTCTTTTCCATCTGTCACACCTGCCCAAATGACTTCACTACTTCCACGAATAAAGGATCCTACATCACCAATTTTAATCGAAAATGATGAAACATCAGCCAACGATTCCTCTAGTTTATCGGCAATCTTATTCAATTCTCTTTCTGACACTTCGCCAATAAATTGTAATGTTAAGTGAAAGTTATCGAAAAGTGTAGGATTTTTCTTACTGACAAACCGCAGCCAATTTCTTTGCAGTTCATAAAGATTTTCTTTTGTTTTTGTGCTTAAACCAATTCCAATAAAAATCCGCATCTTCATGCTCCTTCGTTAATAGTTATATTTTAACACGGATTTGCTGATTAAAAAAACTGACATCCGCCAGTTTTCATCATTTTTATATTTGAATTGTTTCTTCTTTTTTAAAAGTCACTTTTCCTTTTGTGAGTTTTTCATGGAGCGTGGTTAAACCAAAGATTGTTATTAACATTAAGGCCGTTATTACAAAGACGTTTAAGAATGGTGCCTCTTCGAGAGGTGGCTTTTGTAGATACATCGCATTGACGGGGCCTAATTGATAAAGTCTAAAGAGTAGATTGACGACTAAACCGATAAAACCAAAACCTAGCATGCCAATAAAATAAATAAGGGTGTTTCGCTTTTGAACTGGGAAATAGTGTCCAATGACTAAAATAAATCCTCCTATAAGCATCGTACTATGACTTAACAGACTTTTAATGATTGGATATGTTAACCCATTACCACTTACATAATACTCAGGATAAATCAATGAGATTAAAGCACCAATAATACCAGAGTAAGCGGTAACCATTGCTAAGTATTTGAAAAAAGGAGTGTCTCTTTTTTCAAGAAAGGCGACTATTAATAATAAGTACATCGATAAATTGCAGAAAAAGATTGGAAAAATCATATTATCATTTACTTCAGCACGACCATAAACTAAAAAGTCTAACCAAAGAGGGCTTAAATGTAGGAAAACTGTCAACAACCCAAAAAATTTTACTAAACGGTTGAAATGGGTCCTTTGTGTCACCTTTTTACGAATCAAAAAGATAAGTGCAACAGTGATTAGTAACGATCCAAAAATGTAGCTCAAATGAAAGAGATCGAAAATTTCATTTCTCATATATACGCTTCCTCTTTATATTCTAAATACGCATAAATAATTATAGCATATCTTTTTCATCTTTGTGCAAAAAGAAAACTTTATTAAAACACATTTATTGAATGACTTTAAGCATTGCTTCAACGAAAGCTTGAGCATCGCCGACGAATTGGTAATCAGAATAATCAAAAATCGGCGCTTTTTCATTTTTATTTACTGAAATAACAAGTTCTGCTTTTTCTATGCCTGCAGTAAATTGAACAGCACCATGTAACCCTAAATTAATGAGTAATTTAGGTGCGATTGAATTACCTGATTGGCCAATTTGATCTTCAACACTAAATTGAGGCAAATCTGTAAGCGGTCTCGTTACACCAATTTTAGCTCCAAGTTTGTGAGCAAGTTCATCGATAAGCACTAACGTTTTTTTATCGGATGCACCTCGACCAATTGCAAGCACACGACTTGCATTGGCAATGCTGTCACCTTTTGATAAAAGTGGTTTTTCTGCGTGGACAACAATTTTTTTATTTGCTTTAAAGACTAAGTTTTTAATTTCTGTCAAAAGAACTGTTTTGCTCTCTTCTTTTTCCGCAACAAAAATATTAGGTCGAACTGTTGCCATTTGAGGAAAATGATTTGGACAAACAATTTCACACATAATGTTATCACCGTATGAAGGCTTTGTTTGAATTAACAAATCTTCTTCGAACGATAAATCTAAGCAATCCGCAGTTAATCCTGTTAGAAGTTTAGCTTGAAGGCGAGCGCTAATAGAGCGACCGATGACGGTTGCACCAAAAAGGATGCTGTTTGGTTTTCTTTGGTGGTTAAGTTGTGCGATTAAATCTGCGATGAGTGAATCTGGTGCATCTTTTAGGTGGTCATTTTTAACAATAATGATTTCATCCGGTCCGTAAACCTGAAGCAATGTCTCTAATGTGTATCCTTTTGGTGTAAACAAAAGAACGACAACTTTTTTATCACCAGCAATTTGTTTGGCCTTGGTAATAAGTTGATATGTAACGGGGTGGATCGTTCCAGCATGAATTTCTGCATAAATCCAAATTTCTTTTTGTATCATTTTCTTCACCCTTTTATAAAATATTTTTATCTCGTAAAATTTCTAATAGTTTTTGAACAGCAGCATCTGGATGGTTCCCCAATGATTCAGCTACTTTCTTTTGGTTTTCTGGTGTCCAGACTTTACGAACAATTGTTGGAGAACCTTTAATGCCGATCCGGTTAGGATCTGCAGCTAATTGATTTTCATCCCAAACTTCAACTTCTTTTTGATAGCTTTTCTGGATATTTCTAAGTGTAGGATATCGTGGTTCATTCAACTCACTTCTTACCGTAATAACAGCTGGAAGCTCAACTTCAATTACTTGTTCCATGTTTTCCATTAATCGAGTGGCGAGAATTTTTCCGTTTTGGACAGGGTTGATTTCATGAATATAGGTTGCTTGTGGCATGTCTAAAAATTCAGCAACGATAGGACCAACTTGACCGGTATCAGCATCAATCGACTGCCGGCCAAAAAAGATAAGGTCAACATTCCCAATTTTTTTAATAGCCTCACTTAATACATAGCCCGTTGCCAGTGTATCTGCACCGCCAAAAGCGCGTGAACTTAAAAGAATGGCACGATCAGCACCCATCGCGAGTCCTTCTCTTAGAGTTATTTCAAAATTTTTTGGCCCCATTGATAATAAAGTGACTTCCCCGTCATGTCTTTCTTTTAAATCAAGAGCTGCTTCAATTGCGTTTTTATCAAATGGGTTCATCATTCCTTGAGCATCAGAGCGAATGACGTTTTTTGTTACAGGGTCAATTTTTAAATTATTAGAAACTGGCACTTGTTTAATACAAACAACAATATGTAAACTCATCATTTCACTCTCTTTCTTTAACAACTGCTTGGGCGATTTCAATAACCATTTTTTCTAATGACCCTTCAGCAATTTGTAATGCTCTCGCATCACGTAATAAGTGTTCAACAGGATATTCAGTGCTATAGCCATAGCCACCCAACACTTGAAGAGCATGGTCGCATGCATCAAATGATGCTCGGCTGCCATAAGATTTTGCCATCGTTGCTACTCTGTCATACGGTTTACCGCTATCTTTTAGTTTAGCAGCTTCTTCATATAATAACTGGGTATTTTCTTTAGCAATTGCAATTTCAGTAATTTTTTGTTGGATCGAATATAAATTTATAATCGGTGTATCAAGTGCTTTTCTTGTTTTTGCATATTCTAAGACAATGGATAAGGCATGTTCACTAATCCCTGCCGCGATCGCTCCCATATTAATTCTTGCATCCGCATGAGCGTTGTGACCAATTTCTATCCCTTGGCCAAGCGTGCCTAGCAAATGATCTTCACTGACTTTCACATTTTCTAAAAAGATTTCTCCAACCGGTGTGCCACGCATACCAAACAGTTCTTCTTGTTTTCCATATTTAAAGCCAATCATTTCTTTATCAACAACGAAACATGAAATTTCTTCGGGCCCCGTCTTTAATAAAACACAATAAACCTCTGCTAAACCACCATTTGTGATCATTGATTTATTTCCATTTAAGACCCAGCAATCACCATCTTTTATAGCTGTTCCAGAAAGTCCTAAAACATTAGAACCCCCTTGAGGCTCCGTTGAAGAAAAGGCAAAAACACGACGATTTGCTTGTGGCAAATATTTTTTCTTTAACGTTTCATTTCCATATTTAATAATTTGATTAGCTGCTTTATAGTGCCCTTCTAAGGTAAATGCAACACTGGCATTTCTACTAGCAACATCAAAAATTGTTTGAGCCTCTGCCACTGCATCAAATTGAGCTCCATCGTAGAGGTAAGGAACGGTCAACCCTAAGAAACCGGTCTGTACAATTTTATCCCAAAGATCTTTTGGATAACCTTGTTCTTTGTCGATTATCATATCTAATGGTTTAATTTCTTTTTCAGCAAAATCAACAACCATTTGATGCAACATTTGATTGACTTCTTTTAGTTTAACACTCATAAATCTCATTATCCTTTCTCATCACAAATCCACTTTATTTATCATCTTTATTATATCGAATTTACGACTCTAATAAATTGATATAAATCAATTCGCTTGATATAATAAAGGTGGTTACTAAGTGTTTAATGTTGGTGGTATAAATGAGTCAATTAAAACATGAACTAATTATCGATTGTATCGATAACGTCCCCATTTTCAGAGTTTTGAATGCGGAACAAAAAAAATATGTTCATCAATTTGTTGAACATAAGTTTTTCCCTGCGGGTAAAGTAATTTATCGACCTGGTGAATCGGCAAATGCCTTATTTATTATGAGCCGAGGAAAAGTTCGTATTTACCGTTTAGCAGAAAACGGTAAGGAACAACTTTTAAGAATTATTATTCCTGGCGAATTCACAGGTGAGCTTGCTCTTTTTAAAGAGGGGTTTTATGAAGCCTTTGCGGAGGCAACCGAAGACGTTTATATGTGCACCATCACACATGACAATTTTCGAAAACTGATGCATGAATATCCAGAAGTTTCAACGAAAATGTTAGAAGCACTGGCACAACGCCTAAGCCGTTCTGAGCAACAAACCGCATGGATATCCATGGAGACAGTAAAAGACCGATTACTACATTATTTAGCACGCAGTGCTTACTTAACAAATAATAAAGAAGCCTTTGTCCATTTAAATACTTCTAAAAAAGACTTGGCTTCTTATTTAGGAACAACACCTGAATCTTTAAGTCGTGAATGGACCAAGTTAGAACAAGATGGTATTATTCAGCAAATGAGTAAAAACAAGGTTCGTTTAATTGGATTGGACATCGACTTAAATGCTTGTAAAGTGTATTATGAAAACGTCATTTGATTAATTGTTGATTTTAATGACTTCTGCTTTTTCATCAAAAATATACACAAGAAAATAAATTGTATTAGATAATAGAATTTCATCTAGTAACGATTCGTATTTCAAAGATATTTCTTTTCCTTTTGTTTCTTGAGGTAAGTCCATAAAATAATGGACTTCTTTTTGTTTCATAGTTTTATCAATGACTGTCACCATTGCATTTATTTTAGTTTTTTCTATAAACGTGTGAACCATAGAATGAGCCACTTCTATTTCAAAACATTTTTCATCGACACAATAAATGATTTTTTCACTATGTATTTGCCAAAGCATATAGATTTGAATACTTCCCCATAAAAACATGAGATAATTCGTTATCGCCAAAATCAGTTGCCATATATCGAATTGAACGATTGAAAAGAAAAAACCAAGTCCTAAAAAGATGAGTGCTAATAAACTATACAAAGCAAATTGACCTTGTTTTAACAACAATCTTTTTGTTTCAATTATCTTGTTTTTTGTTGGACATTTAAAGATTTGTTGGGTTTTAAAAACAGTCGTTAAAAGCAGTTGGCTTACGAGCAAAACAATGAACACAAAAGATAAAGCTATCAGACCTTGGATAACGGTTGTTTTTCCTTCTAAGTCAAACAAAAGGGGGCCAAGGGAAATAGCGAACATAAAGATATATAAAATGATAAATGTGATGAGTGTTTTTTTAAGTGAACGAGTGATGTAGTAAAACAAAGCTGCACCTGAAAATACCAATAACAAATAGGTGAAAAAGTCACTATTAAATAAATCCATACATAACCTCCAAGCTTGTCTTTAGATTATAAAACAGCCATATTACAAGATAAAGATGATGTGTTTGATATGGCTGTTTGATTTGATTTTTTATTCAGTTCTTAAGGCAACAACAGGATCTTTCTTCGCTGCACTACGGCTTGGAATTAAGCCACTAACAAGTGTTAAAAGAATACTGATACTTAACATGATGATTGCATAATGAAGCGGGAAAATAGCAATATTAAAGCCTATTTCTGGACGAACAATGAGGTTGATAATAAACGACGCAAAATATGTAAACATCACGGCAACTAAACCACTGGTAAAACCGATGATGACAGTTTCAGCAACGAACAAGTTGGAAACGTCACGCTTTCTTCCGCCTAATGACCGGATGACACCAATTTCCTTCACTCTTTCGACGACAGAAACATATGTAATAATGGCAATCATCACACTAGAAACCAATAAAGCAAGAGTTGTAAAGCCAATTAAGGCAATCGTAATGACGTTGATCATATTATTTATCATCGCGAAGATAATTGATAAAGGATCCGTTAAGGTAATACCATCTTCATCATCAAGTCCTTCTTGATCGTTCCAAGCGTTTAAATACTGAATGACATTGTCTTTATGTTCTAAATCAATCGGATAAATAGATATTTTACTGGGTAGCGTTTCTCCCCCTAAATCTCTTTTCGTTAAGGCATAAATCATGGGGAGTTCTTCTGGTCCACCACCTGATGAGCTTCCGATTGTACCTAGTAAATTGCTGAGCATACTAACATTTCCTACAAATCCTGGAACTGTTTTGGTTACGCCTCTAAAGGTGTAATCATAGAAGAAAATCACGGCGTTCATCTTGCCATCTTCGCTAGGAATGTTTGTATAGCTTGAAAGGTTTGCATTAGCCATTTCTTGAACGATTAAAGATTGTTCACTGTTTTCTAAAATATGTTGGCTCAGTTGTTCGGTGTAATAAAAACCGCTCCGTAAACTTCCATACATAATATTTTCATTGGGTTCTAAAATCCCAACTATTTTAAGTTCAACTGCTCCATCGGTGTTTGTGATATTTTCAGCATAAGGTTCATAGATAAACTTAGCATTGTCCTGAAGCATGACAGGTGGGAGTTTATAAATAGAATCATTTGCATACCACATAAATGTTTTATCCATTAAGTCTTGGTATGAAAACTGTTCTTTAATAGCTAGATTGGAATTATAATCTGGATCATCAATTTCTTTATAAATTAAATTTAAAAATTCTTCTTGAGAGTAATAACCCAGTTGTGCTAGTAATAAGTCAGTTAAACTGCGATCATCACTTAAGACAAGCATGACCTCATCTTTTTCAGTCGCATAGCGACCTGCTAAAATGTCGTACTGACTTAAGATATATTCCTCGCTTTCAGGTGCTTTTTTAGCGATATTGGTGAAGTTACTAATCATATTGGCAAATGAACGTGTTCCTTCACTTTCTTTTAGAATCGAGGTGTATATATTAATAATTGTCGTTAAAGACATGCTGGCTGGATCACCATCTGCTGTTTCAGAAAAATCAAAATACAAGTTTGGTTTTAAATCAAGTTCGTAATCATAAATAATTGCCGCAACATCTTCAGCAGGTAATCCATTGACATAGTCGATGTATTCTGCGGTAATATTATTTTCAATAAACATCGATTGCGTATCACTCGCTCTTTTTGCAAGTTGTTCAATAAGCTTTCTAACGTTAACAAGCCCTTCATCTTTAACGAGTTTCACTTGTTCGGTTCGACCCATGCTATCCATCATCTTGTCTAAATCTAAAGTGTTTGATTCTACAGTAATGGGGTTTCCTGATAACATATCTTCTTGCATGTTGTGAATATACGATTTAACCCCGTAAGACAGTGATAAAACTAAAGAAATCCCAATAATACCTATCGAAGAGGCGATGCTTGTTAAAATCGTTCTTTTAGCTTTACTAAATAAGTTTTGTAAGGACAATTTAAATGTTGTCCACCATGTCATTTTAGCTTGCTCTTTTTTTGTTGTTTGAAATGGTTCTTCTTTCTTTTTAAGTTCTTCTTCGGTAATTGGGTTTGAATCGTTAATGAGTTTGCCGTCGAGTAAGTTAATGATTCTTGTTGAATATTTTTCGGCAAGGACCGCATTATGTGTAACCATAATAACAAGTCTGTCGCTGGCAATCTCTTTTATTAAATCTAATATTTGTGTACTTGTCTTTGTATCTAATGCCCCTGTCGGTTCATCAGCAAGCAAAATTTCAGGATCATTTACTAAAGCCCGTGCGATGGCAACCCTTTGACTTTGACCACCTGATAACTGATTTGGTTTCTTATAGTATTGATCATGTAGTCCCACACGGTCTAAAGCCAATTTCGCTTTTTTAACTCTTTCTTCTTTGTTTAAACCAGCGATGGTTAACGCGAGTTCAACGTTTGATAAAACCGTTTGGTGAGGAATTAAATTATAGCTTTGAAAGACAAAGCCCACGCGGTGGTTCCGATAAACGTCCCATTCTCTTTCTTTAAATGTTTTCGTGCTTTTACCGTTGATCATTAAATCGCCACTTGTATATTGATCAAGGCCACCGACTATATTTAATAAGGTTGTTTTACCGCTACCACTCGGTCCTAATACAGAAACAAATTCATTTTGGCGAAAAGTGACACTGAATTGGTCTAAGGCTCTAACTTCAAAGTTAGGCATTGTATATATTTTATTAACATTTTTGAGTTTCAACATGGGCACTTTCCTCTTTCGTAATCGCTTTTAGTTTTTCAATGATTCGTAACAGTTCATCTGTATCTTCTTTTCCTAATTTATTAAAGACTTGATAAACTCTTGTAAATTTAGATGCTTTCATTGTTTCAGCAGTATTTATTCCTGCTTTTGTTAATTGGATAATAATTTTTCTTCGATCATCTTTATCGATCTCACGGGTAATATATTTCTTATCTTGTAGACGATTTAGACCAGCCGCTATTCGCGCGGATGATACGTTTAGACGTTCGCTAATTTCACTAGGTGTTACTTGATTTTTATCTGATTGATTCAGTAAATATAATAAAATTGCTTCTTCACCAATAAAAGGCAGTTTTAAATGTCGTTTTTGGTCTTGATACAATTCTTGCAAGGCTTGGATTATTTTTCTTGCGGATGCGTATTCCATTGCTATTCCTCCGTTTACTAATACTGTTAGTATTATACGGTGTTAGATATTAAATGTCAACGAAAGATGCTTGATAAAAATGCATTTATTTTTAAATTTTTGAAAGAAAAAACTGCCAAGTGTAGTGACAGTTTTTCGCCTCTATTTTTATTCTTGAATGATTAATTTGAGTGTTGCCTTCCCCATGTCTTCAAACGCGTTGCCAATTGCAAAGCCACGACTACTACCAACTTTCACTTGATTTAATGTAATGGTTTCTTGATTTTGAGTAACCGTAAATTTAGCTAAAATGAAAGGCCCTTCATTGTCTTCATCATAATATGTTGTTAGATTTTCTTCATTGATTTTGGCACCTGGCATATAATGGACACCATTTAAAAAGAATTCTCGGATGACTAAATGGGTTCGCCCTCCATCCGTGCGAATAATAATAGAGATTTCTGACCCTTCTTGAACAATATATTCGCCTTCTGCAGTGACTTCAGCATTTAAGACTGTTATTGAAACTAGTTTTAGGGTTTGCATCCGATAATATAGAAGCATTGAAATGGCCATCACAAAAAGAAGAATCAGCGGTAAACTACGAATAAACCAATTTTTACTTTTCATGATTTCTCTTTCCTCCCATTTAAATAACTTTTTCTATTATAAATCCGCCAAAAGTCTCGATGTGAATCTTGGTTTAGCCTACGTCAACACCTACACGTTGTTTTTCCATGTATTTATCCAAGGTTTTGTTCTTCGTTAAAATAATTGGTAATAATTGGATAAATATCATTTACATTTGAAACAAGACGATTAGGCTGATGTTCTAAAAAGTCTTTTTCCTCACCAAAACCAAAGAGAACGGCGATATGATAAACTTCAGCGCGAATTGCAGCTTTGATATCTGCAACTGTATCACCGACAAAAATGGCATTTTCTTTTTGGACGTTCAGCTTGTCCAAAACATGAATAATCATATCTGGATTGGGTTTTCGTAATATCTTATCACTACTTCCAATAACATAGTCAAACATATCTGGAAAGACTTCTTCAATCAAGCTAGAGGTTGCATTGTGCAATTTATTTGAACAAACAGCGAGTAAAAACCCTTCTTTTTTTAATTGGTTTAACAAAGGAACGATACCATCAAACGGCTTTGTCAAAATGTTTTTATTAATAAAGTAGTGATCATTATACAGTTTGACATATTCTTGATATTTTTCATTTTCAATCGGATGGCCCACTGCTGTCTCAAAAATATAACGGCGTCCTTTTTTAGCAACGGCCTTCATTGTTTCATCATCAATTAAAGTTCCGCCTAAATAATTCAACACATAATTCATACTATTGGTAATATCAGAAATCGTATCTAAGATGGTTCCATCTAAATCAAAAATAACTAGTTTTTTCATGCCTGGTCCTTTCAATCGTTTCATTCAATACTATGATAACACATTCAGAAACAATCTTCGTTGAATTTTTGGTTAGAAACTAGGTTAATAAAAAACTACCCCACTGAGGTAGTTATTGTTTTAAAAGATGTCGTGTTGTGAGCGATATGCTACGGATTTCGTTAACCTGTTGTGAAGTAGCGACAATATGCCGAATCTATTAAAAAGATAAACTATTATAAGAAATTTTGATAAGAACTCTTATGGTGTAAGACTCTATAGATAATAACGGTTTTATTATCTTCTTTAATTTTATAAAATACTAAATGGTTTTCTACAGCAATAAATTTATATCCTTGGTTTCTTAAAATTTTATATCTAGGATTAGAACCTCTTTCTGGATATTTATTTAATGATAAAATCGAACTTTCAAGTTTAACTAAATAATTGAGAGCTGTTGTTTTTGAACCACTTTCACTTGCAATAAAAACAACTATTTGGTTAATATCGTTATTTGCATCACTTGATAATATAACTTGATACATATTACTTTAACTCTTTTCTGATTTTATCAAATGCTGATTTAGCGTCAATAACATCACCTTTATTAACACTATCTTCTGCTTCAGCTAAAAGTCTTAAAAGTTCAAGTTCAGCAAGTTGTCTTTCATAGACTGTTTGATTTATTAAAACAGTATCTCCTCTACCGTTAACCGTTATATAAACAGGTTTTTGTTCTTCTAAAGTTAATTTTGATACCTCATTATACTTATTTCTTAAATCTGATGAAGGAATAATTATTTTCATACTAACACCACCTTATATCATTATTATATCAAAATTATGATATTTGTCAATCTTTTTGTTGGATTGTATTTCAAAAAATAAATGAACTGTAGACCGGATAATGTCTCACATAGTTAAATAAATAAAAATGAGAATCAATAGTTCTAATAAGCTGCCAATCCTCTAAAAAGAATTCAAATAAAAAAGACCTTCTTGTCCGGTCAAATGACCTAAAACAGTTCGAAAGTCTTTGGTAATGCGCAATGTCTTGCTGTAAATAAAATACTACATACTTTCAACTTGGTGTGTTCATTTTGCAACATACTTAATAAACGTTGTGTTCAAAATGCTACAAACTTTCAACTTGGTGTGTTCATTTTGCAACAATCCAAATAGTGTCTGTGTTCATTTTGCTACACAATCTAGCAACTAATATTATACTTCTATTAAAGCCTTATAAGACTATTTTTGCAATCCTTGAGTTTGCTTTTTTTATGTCAAAATTTTTGTAACCTAATTCTATAAAGTGTTCTCTCATTTCAATTTGTTCTTCAGTCGCATTTTTACCTGCTTTTATAGCTTCAACGAGTTCAAAGTGACCACTAATAAATCCAACATCTTCTGGTGGAAATTTCCCAGCAAACTCTATTACTCCAGGCACCAAATCAGAATCATATGTTTCTACTCTGGATATAGTAAACTCATTACCATCACCATAATCATAAGTATATTTAGCTTTATCATAGTTAGTAAAAAAATCTTTTATTACTGTATCTTTAGATTCTAATAAATCTGGAAATTTCGTTCCTGGTCTAAAAGGATTTTCTCTCATTTCTAAATCAAACTTATTAATTTCTTTAACTTCAAATTCATTAGAAAATTTAAAATCCCATTGATGATAATCTTGATAATTTGTACAAGCCATAATAACTTTGTGTAACTGTAAAAAGGTAATGTTTACTGATAAAATCGCAACAAAATATAACCCTTTAGGATATATTTCTTCTACGTTGTTCATCTCTATTTTTAACTTGAAATTCATACAATCCACCTACTTAATTATATTTGTAAATCTAAATACTTTTTAATACTTTCTGGAACTATTGTTTTTACTTCAAATAGTTCTTTTATTTTTATGTGGGTCCATATGATTGCGTCTATTTCAATAGGTTGATTTAAGTAGTTAATATCTGCTTTTTCATCTAATGTTCCACTTGGCATAAAGAATTGAGGAATAACATACTTTTTGTTATCTTTAATAATTAATAAGATTGCTGCAGTTAAGTCTGTGGTTGATGATAAATCAACACCACCAATTGCATAGCTATTCTTTAAATCATTAAGTGTATATGTTTCAAGATTATTTAGATCATCAAAACTTAACCATGATCCTTGTTCTAATTGTTTAATATTAAAGTCTTTAGATAACATTGTCACTCTAGTTGCTAAGTCATGTCTTGATTTATTCATTAAGTCTTCTAAATATGAATAGGTCTTAACCGTACCTAAACTAGGGTTAGACTTTTGCCATGTTCTTTTATCTTCATAAATTTCATTAACTGAATCTTGAGTATATAACCAAGGAAGCACTCTTTCATCTTTAATCTCACCCTTGATCATCTTTCTAACATAATCAAGTTTGTTATCTAAAAACCCACCTACTGTATTTCCTTCTGTTGTAATAACAAAAATTAACGGTTCAGCCTTAGTTGATTGACTTTGTTTGATTGCATCATAGACTTTTGAATCCGTCATTTCATGTAATTCATCAATACAGCCAACCTCTATATTGTAGCCATCCTTGTTTCTAGATTGTGCAGATAGTTTTTTTATCTTATTCTTAGTTTTTGGCGAGTAGATGTAAAATATATTTTTCTTACTTCTCTTTTCTTTTGATAGAACCTTACTTTGTTCCCTCATATTGTTGATTTCTTCAAAAAGAATTGATGCTTGATTATTAGTATTACTAGCACATACAATATCAACACCACCTTGCGATAGAAAGAATTCCGCTAAGTCAATCCCTGCAACATAGGTTGTTTTACCATTTTTACGAGCAACAAGTAAGATTACTTCATTGAACCTTCTAAGACCCGTTTTAGCAAACTTAAAACCGTAAGACACTTGAAGTAATGCTTTTTCCCATAACTCTAATAAGAATGGTTCTCCATTAAATGGTGACTTAGTATGTTTACAGAACTTTTCTATAAAATCAATACGAACATTACCAGGTCGCTCATCAAAGATATAACGTGGATTCTCTAAATCAATTACTAAAGAATCTAAGACAGTTTTTAGTTCCTCGCCAACGATAATGTGTCCTTCATCAATTTGCCTTACATACTCAAGTAGGTAATTCATTACTTACTTGCCTCTTTAAGAAAATCATCAAAACAGTCATCACCATCGTCTATATCTCTACCAATAATTGAATTCAATGTTTTAATGATTGTTTGATAAGTAGAAAGGCTTTGAAGGTAAGTACGATAAGATAAATTAACTCTTTGATTTCCTTTACTTGAGGTTTGGACTACATAAGTTGATGCAATACTTAATTCAAGTTTATCTAGTTCGACTTTTAAGAAAGCTGCTTTTTTTAATAGTTCATCTACCAATTTAGCTTTTGATTCATCTAGTCCTAAAAATAGTGATTTAAGTCTTTTGTATTCTTTAATGACTAGATCTATTTCCTTCATTCTTACTCCCTTCCAATTAAAAAAAGGAAGTTACCTTCCTTTTTAAAATATATTATTAAGGTTTTATTATTCAGCCAAAGTTACAAGCTGAATATCATTCAAATCATATTCTAATCGAACTATTTTAGTACTATATTTTGCTTCTAATTCATTTAAAATATACGAGTTTAAATCACTCTTGTTATTTATATCTTTCATATTTAAAAAAACAACGAATTCATTATTGGGTAACTCTTGATTTAAATTATTAACCCAAACTATATTCTTAATAAAATATTGTACTCCTATTTCCTTGCCCGATTTTGATTTAGAGCCAACTAACTGTTTAATATTAGAAAAATATTCTTCAAGGGTATCTTTCGTTTCTTTTTCTTCTTTTATATTGATTGTATCTAATTTATTTAATATCCTTATTCTGTTGATTTTGTTTTGGTTATTCTTCTCCATATTTTTTTTATTTAAGAAGAACTTTATAATAATTATAAGTAATGTAATAGGTAGTAATATTGTAAATAAAAATAAAGTAGTTAATTGACCCCATCCATAAGGGAAAAGTGTCATTACAGGATATATTTTTTCATATTTCAAATATTCTATTTCTAATTCCTTATACTTATTAAAAAATGGCAGATCTTTTTGCCTCCTTAAAAATACCATATCATAAAAAATTGAGTAATTTTCTCTAGTTGTTACACCTGCTTTTTTATACATAGTTTTTTTAGATATGCTTCTTCTTCTTATAGCAATTTCCTCATAACCAAATTTTTTCCATAGCAAAATATCGTGTCTAATACCACTATAATCTATTTTATCATTTATACTTGATCCACTAGCATGTTTTTCACCAGAAAATGATTCCACAATTTTATATTGAAACTTCTCATCTTCTTCATCCCCTTCTTTTAAGTATAGCCAATCACCAAATAAATTTCTAGAAGATAATTTGTTAACAAATTCACTAGGTATTTCACTATTACGTAAAGATTCAATTCTATCATTAGGATATTTTTCTATAATCTCTTTTGGCTCCGGTATAATTACTTTGCCTCTATTTTTATAATTAACAAGATATTCTACAAGTGCTTTATTACAATATGGGCATGCGGAATGGTTATGCTCAACGAATTCATTACATTTTGGACAATACATAAAATAAATCCTTTCTTTTAGAGTATTAAATATATTTTTTTGAATTGATACCATTTTCTTGTACTTTATGTTCTTTGTAGTTATTATATCATTTATTGATTCATGAGTCTATATTGAATAGGTGAATAGCCACCTAGAGTTAATTTTATTCTATCGTGATTATACCAATAGATATACTCATCAACTGTTCTAATCAAATCAGATAAAGATTTAACCTTTTGTAAATAGATTGTTTCACACTTAAGTGTCCCAAAGAAGCTTTCAATTACTGCATTGTCATAGGCATTACCTTTAGCACTCATAGATTGAGTAAATGATGATTTCTTAAGGTAATTACGATATTTAGGTGATTGATATAGAATACCTTGATCAGAGTGTATGAGAAGCTTTGATAAGTCTTCATTTGGGTTGATTGCTTTCTTAAGAGTTTTTAGAATTAAGTCTTGATTTTGACTCCTAGAGATTTGGTATGCTTTGATTTCACCATTGTAAAGATCTTGAATGACCGATAAATATAAACGTTTACGATTGAATCTAAATTCCGTTACATCTGTGACCCATGCAACATTAGGTTCATCTTTTTTAAAGTCTCTTTTAAGTAGATTGGGTGTAATTTTGTTTGATATTTGAGAGATATAGCGATATCTCTTTTTTCTTACCTTACAGACGATGTGTAGCTCTTTCATAAGCTTCACAACCGTCTTATACGCTATTTTGACCTGATAAAAGTTTTGAAGGGCGAGTTTAATACGTCTATAGCCATATGTTTTGTTACTAGCTTCAAAGATTTCTGAAATAAGTATCTTTATATCGTGATACTTATCAGTTTCTTTACGTTGCTCATAGTAATAATAAACAGATTTTGGAAGTCCTGATATTAGAAGTAGATCTTTTAATGCATATTTTCGCCTTAGTTCTTTAACTACATTGTATTTTTGTTTGTTTGTTCCTGTTTTTGAACTAAGGCGATGAGTTTTTTTGTGTATTCAAGTTCCATTTCTAAGTGTTTCACTTTAAGTTCTAAATTTTGTTCTACCTCTTTGGATGGTGTATGGAATTTTCTAACTGGATTCTTACGATAGTCTTTAGGTGTTTGAAAGAATCGTTCTTTACCATAGAGTCTATACTGATATACCCATCTAGCAGGTAATGTATCATTTAAACTTCCTGATGTTAAATACATATCATGTTTACGCGCTGCTTGACTGTATGAGAGTTCATTTTCAATGATGTCTAAAACGACCTTTAATTTGAATTCTCCACTCCATAGTCTATTATTTTTCTTTTTATCTTTCATATGATCCCTCCTGCATATATATTAGTTTACACTAAGTACAGGTTTTTGGTATCAGTTCACTTAAGTAGTGCATCATGGTCACCATTTGATTTACTCCCACCAAAGATATCATTTGAATGATAAAACCTTTTTAGATGAATGATATTCTCATATGGAATAATAAAGGCATCGTTATTCTCAAAGTAAAACTTTAAGTAATAATTATCTTTATCATCAACCATCGGTTCAACGACTGATGGCGTTAATGGATATAGGCCTTTAAGCTCTAAAGTTTTACTATCAAACATTGGATATATAAATGCATTATCATTCATAAGTAGGGTTGTTATAGTTTTATAGATAAACTGATACGGTGTCATTACTTCATTTGGCTTGTGCTTTAAAATAAAAGACAGTCTGCCAGATTTCTCCGTAACTGTCTTATCATTTAATGTTTTTATATATCTTGGTTTTAGTTTTGCGCATTGACTTGCAATCCTATCAATAGCAATCTTTACTACATCCGATTTAGAAATATTAGTTCCAAATGGAACATGTGGACTATTAAAGTCACTTACTAATTTAAAGGACTCCGTAAAGCCCTGTTTTTTCTTTCTTTTAAATATGGCCATAGAGACCTCCATTAATTGTTTTCTAATATTAGATTTACTATTTTTTCTTTGCTAAATTCAAGTTGTTCTGCTAAATAATATCCATCTCTATATTTCTTTTCCTTGAGACTCTTCACATGTACACAATACTCTAAAAACGCACTTTCATCACAAAGAATTTTCATCATAATTAATGACATAGCTGTACATATATTTTCTTCATTATCATCAGCAATTTTTTTATCTATTCCTTTTAAACAGAAAAAAACATAATGTGTCAGTTCATGGGCAAATTGAAATATAATTTTCTTTACATTTCGAAAGTCATCTATTCCTAATTTGATTATAAGATATTCTTTTAAAATTGGTGTGATAATTGGTGTGTATCCACAATTTGCAGTACCATTGTCATAACAATTATCAACATAAAATTTTTGTTTATTCAATAAATCACTACCAAAAATATCAATAAACTTCCCCACTACATTACTCACTGTAAATTGAAATACTCGATAATATTTCAACTCTGATAAGTTACCATTAATTTCATACATTTTCATACCACCTTTGTTAAATTATAACATATTCTCATACTCTAATTTATATCTATTTAAAACAGCATAGGCAATAATCAATGCAACACTTCCATCAATCCGTTTATATCTACTACTTAACTTTGAAGGTTGGATGTTTCCATTAACATCTACTTTAGCTTGAGTGTTTGCTAGATTCCATTTAAGGATTGGATTGTTGTTATAAATAACTTTATCATTTTTTAAATCTGCTTCAAGTTGTTTCATGGGTTCTGATAATGAATAAATCCCTTGTCTTACCTTTTCCATATTGAAACCTAACTCTTCCATTTCCTTAATCCAATATTGACTGTTCCATGGGTCATAACCAACCCAGAGTGGTCTGATTTCATATGTTCTAATCATTTGCATAAACCACTGAGTAACTAATGTAAAATCATTTTGATTACCTTCTGTTACAGTAATTAATCCCTTTTTAACCCAGATATCATATGGAACATTATCCTCTTCTCTACGTTTATCAATTACACCACTTGGCATAAAGAATTGAGGAATAACATACTTTTTGTTATCTTTAATAACTAATAATACTGCAGCTGTTAAGTCAGTAGTTGATGACAAGTCAACTCCACCTATTGCATAGCTATTCTTTAAATCATTAAGTGTATATGATTCAGCATTATTTAGATCATCAAAACTTAACCATGATCCTTGTTCTAATTGTTTAATATTAAAGTCCTTAGAAAGCATTGTAACTCTGGTGGCTAGGTCGTGTTTTGATTTATTCATTAAGTCTTCTAAGTATGAATAAGTTTTAACTGTTCCTAAGCTAGGATTAGACTTTTGCCATGTTCTTTTATCTTCATAAATTTCATTAACTGAATCTTGAGTATATAACCAAGGAAGTACTCTTTCATCTTGGATCTCACCCTTGATCATCTTTCTAACATAATCGAGTTTGTTATCTAGAAAACCACCCACAGTGTTACCTTCTGTTGTAATAATAAAAATGAGTGGTTCTTCTTTTGTTGATTGGCTTTGTTTGATTGCATCATAGACTTTGCTATCAGTCATTTCATGAACCTCATCAATACAACCAACTTCAATGTTGTAACCATCTTTGTTTCTTGATTGAGCCGATAATTTCTTTATCTTATTTTTGGTCTTTGGCGAGTAAATATGAAAGATATTCTTTTTACTCCTTCTTTCATTAGATAGAGCTTTAGACTGTTCTCTCATATTATTGATTTCTTCAAAAAGAATGTTTGCCTGTTCTGTTGTATTTGATGCACAAACAATATCAACACCACCTTTTGATAAGAAAAACTCTGCTAAATCAATGCCAGCAATAAAAGTTGTTTTACCATTCTTTCTGGCAATTAGTAATAGCACCTCATTAAACCTTCTAAGGTTTGTATCTGCCATTTTAAATCCATAAGCTGCTTGAAGGACTGCTTTCTCCCAGAGTTCTAATAAGAAGGGTTGTCCATTAAAAGGACTTTTAGTATGTTTACAAAATGTTTCAATAAACTCAATTCTAATGTTGCCTGGTTTTTCATCAAAGATATATCTAGGATTATCCATATCAGAAATTAATGATTCAATTACTGTAAACAGTTCTTTACCAACTATAATATTTCCTTTTTGAATTTCGTTATAATAATCTAACAAATAACTCATTCTGACATCTTAGCCATAAACTTATCAAACTCATCATCTTCATCCATTACATTCTTACCCATAATAGCATTTAGAGTTTTAATAACAGTTCCATAACTATTTACTAGTTTTGTATAATACTTAGCTGCTTCTGTTTGTCTTTGATTTCCTTTTGAGGATATTTGAATTGCACCATACTTTTTAATTTGCTCTTGTAAATCTGATAATTGTACCTTCATAAATGCAGCTTCGTTTAATAAATTATCTACAAGTTCAGTTTTAGTTGGATCTACAGAAGCAAACAGTTTCTTTAATCTTTCATATTCAGTTTTAATCTTTTTATTATTATTCATTTTTTTACCTCAAAACTTACTAAAATAAAGAAAAAAGCCACCAAAAGTGACTAATTCCGTTTACATGTTTTCTAGATTTTCAAAATTTTTGCCTCACGTTTTTTAAAGCCCCTCCCGTGCGGTACCCTTGGGACCATCAACAAGTGATGATGGGGGGGATTACATAAATGTTTTAAAAGTTTCTGCTAACGCTGGAGCAAACCCTACTAATAAATCTAAGAACCTTTGTAATAAGGTTGGATCTTTTTTACCATTTATTATCGAATCTTTCACAGGTCCGATAATTTTAATTGCTTCATCTTGGGCTTTTCTTTCTTTTGAAAAAAGTTTAGTTTTAAATCCTTTTACATCATTGATAAAAGTATCAAGTTTTTGTTCAATATTAGAAGTTAAATTAATGTCTCCAGTATGTTGTCCAGAAACATTTACATTTTGATTTACCACATTACTTATATTTGTGACTGTTGGCTGGGCTTGGCTCTTTAAAAAATTAAATTTTGCTTGATAACATTGAACATCGAATTTTGTATTGTCATCAGAAAACATTTCTCTTAAAGATATATCTTTTGTTTCGATATACTCAACTTCAATTACAGAAGCATCTGACGTGTTAATTAAGTTGGTTTTACTTTTTACAATATTTAAATTACTTTCCGATTGTGGGATATAAAGCATCTGTTTTTCCATATCTCTAAATGCCCTAATAGTTTCTAGACTACCTTTATTATTGATAGTCCCTTTTATTTCAAATAAATATGTCTTGTCTCTATAGGTATTCTCATACTTTTTCAATTCTTCTTTACTTAGTTTAACCTGTTCATATTTATCCTTGACTTTTGAGACACCCTCTTTTGTAACATCGATTCCCTTTTCAATCCCAGATTTAGCAAGATCTACTCCTTTAGATGCAATCTTTTTAATTCCACCTAGTAAACCGATTTTCTTTTTACCTTCATCATCAATAGTTGTATCTACAGATAATTCATCCACTTTCTCTTGTTTCAATTCTTCAACATTTTTTTCATCATTATTATCAAAATTCAATCTAATCACCTCACCACTTATATTATATATAAATTATGAGTTTTTGTCCATTTCATCTGTTATTAATCCTATAAAATTACCATTTTCATCAAACAATACTTCTTTTTTCTTAAACCTTCCATGTTCTTCGTTATGACAATCTCTGCATAACAATTCTAGATTCTTTTGATCTAAGCTAATACTTGTGTCGCTAAGATTAGAAAGTGTTAGTCTTATTTGATGATGTACCTCTTCACCTATGCCACCACAGCGCTCACACTTGCCTTGTGTGGCATTTATTTTTATAGTTCGAGCAAGTTGCCAAGCCTTCGATTTATAAAACCTGTGCAGTTCTTTTGGCTTTGCCATAGGCTTCTCTTAGTTCAGTTGCTTTTGATTTGGTATCTTCCCATTTAACATTTAAGTCATCTCTTCCAACATGACCAAATGCAGAGAGTGATGCAAACTTAACCTTATCAAGTTCTAACTCTTTTCTAATATTTGAAGGAGTAAAATCAAAATAAACTTTTAATAAATATAATAAATCATCATCACTTAACTTTCCTGTTCCAAAGGTATCTATGTATAAAGAAACTGGTTCTGCTACTCCAATTGAGTATGCAACTCCAACTTCACATCTATCTGCAAGTCCTGCATCAACAAATGCCTTAGCAGCATACCTTGCATAATAAGCAGCACTTCTATCAACCTTAGATGTATCCTTACCAGAAAAAGCACCACCACCATGATGTGAAGAACCTCCATAAGTATCAACGATAATCTTTCTACCAGTTAATCCTGCATCTGCATCAGGTCCACCAATTAAGAATTCACCGGTTGGATTAACTAATATGTTTATTCCTTCTAGGTTTCCAATTAAAGGTTTTAACAAATCATCCTTTATGATCTTATCTAATAAAGTCTGATCAATTGAACATTTAGTTTGTGCTGAGACTACTATTGTTTGTATCTCAATTGGTTTATCATTTTCATAAAGATATGAAACTTGACACTTACCGTCTGGTGCAAATAAACCTAGATACTCATTTTCTCTTAAGAACTTATAACGCTTTGCAATTCTATGAGCTAGTGCAAGTGGTGCAGGTAGTTTTTCATCTGTTTCATCTGTTGCATAACCATACATCATACCTTGGTCACCAGCACCTTGTAGTTTAGTTCCTCTCTCATCTACACCTAGTGCAATGTCTGGACTTTGTTCTGAGATGTTTTTAATAACCTTAAACTCTTTTAAATATCCTAAGTTTAATAATGTTCTATAAACAATTAAATCATAGTCTACTTTTGCAGTTGTTGTTATCTCGCCAAATAGATAAACAGTATTATTTTTAATTGCTGCCTCAATTGCAACCCTTGCAAGTTTATCTTCACTTAATACTGCATCTAGAATTTCATCACTAATTCTATCGCATACTTTATCTGGGTGTCCATCAAAGACAGATTCACTACTAATTACTCTTTTTATCATTTTGAAATATCCCTTCTGTTTGTTTTATATATTCTTTTAAAGTGTAAGTTCCAATAAGACTTAAAAAGGCCACACGTCGAAACGTAAGGCCTAATATTTTAAAGTTAAAGGTTTAATTGTTACCTTTATGTTATTTAATTTTCCAAGCTGTATATACTGAGCGGTAACTTGAATCCCAAGTATCTAATAACTTACCACCTTTTATACAGACTATATGTTTTGCAAGTTTCACGATATGAGTTCCTTCTTTAAAAAACTTTGCAAAGTCATCAACTTTAACTCTTGGTACGCCTTTTGGAACTTTTAATACAATTCTGTCAAAGTCTTCTAAATATTTATAAATGAACTTTGTTTCTTTATAACTTCCAAAGCCTAATTCTTTCTTGCTTCGGTTTAGTTCACGTCTTGCCTCTAAGTAGTCTTTATCAAATGCTAATGCAACTGCTCTTACTACACAATCAGTTGTATGTAGTCCTTTTGGATGAGGATTCCTATATTCAAATACGCTCATCTAATTCACCATTTAACCATTTCACTAATTCTCTACTTGAGTTTGTAAGCAATACTGGTTTATCAAAAAAGTCATCAACACTATAAATTGCATACCTTTCATTTTCCCAAGGTGAGTCTATTTGTATTACAAGTTGAGTTGCACCGTCTTTAATGTTTGCAATTCTAAAATCATCATATAATGGACCACTCATTGGACAGTTGTTTTTAAACCAGATATATGTTTCAGCTAAGTTAACTCTTCCACCATCTTTGATTTGTTTGATGATGTTGCCCATTTTCTTAGTTTTGTTTTTTAAGCTTGTATCTCTACAAAACCAATCATACCAACCTGCCTCAATTTGAACTTTAGTGTTTTCATTTTCAAATTCAGCGTTTTTAAATCTTTCAATCCAGATGTTTAAAGGAATTCTATTATCAGACATTTTGCACCTCTACATGACACTTTCTTAAAAATGCTGAGTATCTTGCATAACCATATCCTTCTGATTGAATCAAAATTCCATAGTCTACATCTTTAGCCGTAACATAAATTGCATGCCAAATATTATCCTTATCTACATACATTAAATCTTTGTTTTCTTTTATAAAATCATAATCTGCAAGCATATCATCTAAGAACTTATTAAATTTACTTATTGAGAGCTCTACTACTTTTTCTATTGTGTAATCATCCTGTGGGACAATTTGCTCCTTATATGCTTTTCTTTCAAATAATACTTTTTTCATTCTACACTACCTTCCTTTCGTCATGTAGCATATTAAAATAACTTTTTTGTTATAGCAAGTCATTTTATTACTATAGTGACTAATCTTCTAGATTAAATTCAGGTATCTCGTTTAAAGGTGTTTTAACACCTTCACGCAGGCGATAAAAACTATCGTTTTTAAATTCCTTATGTCTTATAAATCGCTTTATGATAACATCTACAAATTTCTCATCATATTCCATTAAGTATGCAGACCTACCAAGTTGATCAGCTGCGAGGAGCGTTGATCCACTACCACCAAATAGGTCAAGGACTACTTCACCAACTCTTGATGAGTTTGCGATTGCCTTACCTACTAACTCTAGTGGTTTCATAGTTGGATGCTCTTCATTACGTTTTGGCTTGTTATATTCCCAGACAGTATCTTGAGTTCTATCATCAACAAAATAATGAGCTGCACCTTCTTTCCAACCATAAAGGATTGGCTCATGCCTCCAATGATAATCTTGTCTACCTAAGACTAAAGCATTCTTAACCCATATTAAACACTCTGCAAGTTTAAAGCCTGCCGTTTTATAAGCATTCCTAAAGTTGAGTCCCTCAGTATCAGCATGACATACATAAATAGCGCCACCTTTTTTAGTGTTTTCAAACATATTAGTAAATGCACTAAATAAAAATGTATAAAATGCACTATCTTCCATTTTGTCATTTTGAATCTTACCAGCTGTTCCTTCATAATCAACATTATATGGAGGATCCGTGAATATCATATCAACTAACTTTTCATTAACTAATACATCAACATCTTCTTTAATAGTTGAGTCACCACATAATACTCTATGATTACCTAATACATAAAGGTCACCTTTCTGACTTACTGGTACTTCTGGTATTTCACTATCTGGGTCAAAGTCATCATCGGTTGCATTATCTGGAATATCAGAATGCAACTCTTCAAATCCAAATTGAAGCATGTCCATATCAATATCAAATAACTCTTCTTCTAACTTTGATAAATCCCATGTTGCAAGCTCTGCTGTTTTATTATCTGCAAGTCTAAATGCTTTAATTTGTTCATCAGTTAAATCATCAGCGATTAAACATGGAACCTCAGTTAATCCTAACTTCTTAGCTGCCTTTAACCTAGTATGACCTGCAACAATAACTAGATTACTATCAACAACAATTGGAACTTTAAATCCAAACTCACTAATTGATGCTGCAACAGCATCTACTGCAGCATCATTATCTCTTGGATTGTTTTCATATTCAATTAAACTATTTAGATTTAGATTTTTTATTTTCATTGATATTCCATTCCTCAAAGTTACTCTCTTGACGTTTTCTAGCAATTTCTAACATTTCTTTATTTTCGTTATACTTCTCACCATGCAGTCTTGATAATAAATACTTACCAGCTCCAACATCGCCTGGTATATATTTCTTGATCTTGACGATTTTCTTTTTGGTTTTACCATTAGACTCCTCAATAATTGTTTGAGTGTCTTCATAGTATTCACCTTCAGCTCGTCTTGTAATACTTACTAAAAGTAGTTGCTCATGAAGTTTCTTTGCTTCTGCAATTGTAAACCTTAACTCTTCATGTCTTTTCTTGAGTCTCTCCCAAGTTGCCTCACTCACTCCAAGTAAGTTATAAATTAAACCTCTTGCTTCTTTATATGAATAATAGTCAGAGATGATTTTTAGTTTTGTTTCTAATAATCCTTGTTCTTTCCATTTCACATAAGCATCTTTCGTATTGGCCATATAATTTCCACCTCCCATTAATTGAAAGTGAAATCTACGAATTTTCGCAAGAAAAAAAGGAACAATTATTGCTCCTTTTAATCCTAGACTTTTAAAGCCAGATATCCACGATAACCAGATTATACGCTAAACAGTTCAGTTTGTAGTGTATCTAGTGGTAGACAAATATACTTTTTTTAAGTCTTTTTATTAAGTTTTTTTCTCGCTCTCAAACATATATCATTGTAGTTATTAATTGTATTGTTAATATTTCATTACCATATGAGTATGGGCGTCAACACTAATTATTGACTAAAGTATACTTTAAACAAAAAAAAATACCACACACAATAGAATACTGTTTTCTACTTGATTATAGTTTTTATAGCCCTTTGTTAATGTTCGTGAATTTCTAAAACGAAAAACTACTTATAGAATATGTTCTTTATCTTAATAATTACAATCCATATCGGGCGGTTATTCTTTTTGATCACATTTACTCATTAAAGTATGTTATTTACTCATATGGGTATGCTAGTTACTCACTCATGACATCATACACGGTAGTTATTGAACTGATTATTTTCAATAATTTTTCTTAACTTTAGGCATTAGATATATTTGCTTTTTACTATCTATATATGTTCTATTTTCTTTGATGAGGTTTCTTAAATAATTAATAATAGTTTTAGACAGTAAGTTTTGTTTCTGCAAGTCCTTTAATTTATTCAACAGCTTAGTTAATAAAAAGTGCAATATTTCTTCGTAAAGAATTGCAAGCATTGTTCCATCATACCATGCACCAGACAAACAATAGTATAGATAACCAGATGCGTGACTCATTGCTTGACTCTCATCATACTTCATTTTTAAAAAATCGGTTAAATTAATTTGCTTAATATCTTCAAACTCGTTTTCTTTCAAACTACTAAACGGATTTTGTTTAATAACAGCTTCGATTATGCCATTATTAATATTGGGAGAAATATACTCTATAAACTGTTCTACAGATTTTTTAAGGCTTAAAACTTCTCCTTTTTCATTTATAGTATATCCACTTGTCTTAATGAACTGTTGTTTAAATATCTCAATGTTGCAACCTGAAGGATATCTTTTCTTATAAACATCATAAGCAACTTTAAAGTCATTATCTGAAAGTTTTTGTCCGATGTTTAGTACACTTTTAATACGTGAATGTAAGTGCATCAATTCATTGGATCTAGCATAAAATTCATCTTCAATACATAGGTTTAGAATCCATAAGTTTTCAATTGATGTCTTCCATTTTGTCGTAGCCTGTTCCGTATAACCCATAGCAATATCAAGAAAGTAATCAAATATAATGACACCACAAGTATTAATAGAAAAAGCCAGAAAATTAAAACCATTCTCATCTAACATTTTACATAGTTCGTTAAGTTTTTTTCTTTGATTATTGGATAATGATCTTGTAATCATCCCATATTCATTATAACCAATTACTCTATCATATTCGTATTCTAACCCATTTTTAGCTGACTTCACATCTTCAAATATAACTTCAAGCATTCTAAATATTGTTATTGAGTACTGTAGGAAAAGTTTTGAATTATTTAATCTGTAATCATATGGATGAACATACAAACTCAATGTTTTATAAAGTATTAATAGTTCACTTAAATTTTGTTCTCTGATAAGTTTTTCAAAAGATTTAATATTCCCTAAAAACGGTATTTTTGATTTCATCATTTCTTTGATTTTTTTAGGATTAAAGCCATACTTATTTATGATAAAGTTCTTAGTGCTTTCAAAGTTATCAATGATACTTTGTAAATTAAACATAGTACCATCAAAAGAAGGATAATTTTCGTAAATGTTTTTTTCTATAAAGTATGATTGCAATTTAAATATTTGTTCTTGTTCATTTGTAACAGACTCTTTTTCAACATATGAATAAACTGCTACCCCCTCAATAATACAACGAAGCGATAGCAAATAACCAACTGAATCAGTATTTTGTACATATAAATCTTTAATCATACTTAAACCAAAAGAAGCAATATATCCAAGCATTGCTTCTTTAATTCCAACTGTAGTTTGTTTTTGTTCAAATTTTTGAGATTGCTCATCAATAGTTTTTAATTTTTTATATAATCTATCCCACACGCTGACAATTGCTTCTTTTTCTTTATCAAGATCATTCATAAACTAGAACCTCTCATTAATTTTAGGTTTACTCATATTTACGTGATTTTGCATATCAATTACTAATGCAGGTATATCATTTACTCGTTTAAGGCTTCATAAACCCTAATTATTGAATAGATTATGATCAAATCTTATCCTTATACTCTTCTGGCACTGGAATATTAAATGTCTCACAAAGTAATTTAACATCATGGATGTCTTTATCACTGAATTCATATCCACGATGAAATTCTACTTGCGACTGAGCGTTTATACAATTTACAGTTATATCATCTATTTTACCAATACCATCAAATGTGTTTCCTGGAAACTCCATACCATCATAAATAATACTTTTATCACTATTCCATCTAAACGTGTGTAAATCAATAATCCTATCTAAGGGATCTTTCCAAACAGTATGATCATATGTCGTATATGATTTAGTTACCTCTTTAAAATTTTTTTCTAATAAAATTTTGATAAACAAATCTCGATGTTTTAATTCTATAAATAAATCTATATCATTATGTGGTCTTGTTTGCCTACCTAAGAGAGCATCAACACCCCATCCGCCATCTAACCAAACTGAAATTCCATGATCGAAAGCCCAATGTATAATTTCAATTGCATCTGTTTTATTCACCATAAAATATCTCCTTTTTAAACCTACCCCTAAAAACATGTCAATTACGTATCGAGGAATACTAGCACTGATTATTGCATAGATGATATCTTACTTTATTCCTAGTTTCTTTTGAATATCTTTGATAACAAGCTTTGCTTTTTTTCAAAAGGGAATACTTCTTCAAAGTTTTTTTCCAAACTCCATTTCAATACAATATCATCTATATCAATTACAAAATGTTTATCTGTAATACTTGTGGTTGGGTGATTTGATGCACAAGAAATACGATGTCCTGCTTTCTCAAACATAAAATCTTTGTTCCACTCTCCAAAAACAATATATTGTATACCTTCATAGTATATTGTTTGATTTTTTCTATTTTCAAGCCAAAATGTTTCAAATGGTTTCTTATAGTCAATACCAATTGACTTCAAATAAGTAATTAACTCAGGATATGCTTCTGCAACCGATTTAATATAGTTTTGACATGCATCACAATTGCATACCTCTAAGTTTGATTGATAGTATTCCTTTGTTTTTTGAATATCTATTTGCATTAAATCGCCTCATTTCACTATTTACTGCTATTTACTACTAAAAGTATATTGATTTCCTACACAAGTATTTTATTTCCCCATTTAAGGCATCATAAACAGTGATTATTGCACTCATAAGTTTAATTCTAAACTGTAATAAATTTTCCCTTTTTCTAGATTACCCAGCAGCAATTCCTCAGTTGTTTTAATTTTTATATTGATTACCTCGGTATCACCAAAATATTCTAGTGTTTCCAAACGAATTATTAAATAATTAATCTCTTTCCAAAAATCGTTTAATGAAACATTGAAGTTTTCAGGAAAGATAATGCTAATGATTTCCTCTGTCAAATCCGATGATGCATCAAATTCAATATCTTTATTATTAATTACAATTTTGTCTCCAAATTTAAATGAAACTATTTTATTGTTGCTATCATCAACCTGACCAACTATTTGAATTAGATCATTACGTAAATCTCTTCTTAGTTCATTGTTCCAAATATAAATATATTGTGTCCATTGATTTTCTTCTTGATTGATTTCAACAGCATACTTTGATTCGCTACTTTTAAAATCATCCACTACCTCTTGAACATTATACAGGCTCGACTCAATTGATAATGTGCTATTTAAATTTCGATCACATCCAACCAAATAGAAAACTGTAATTAGCAATAAAACAATATTAATCAACTTTTTATTCATAATTTATACCTTCTTTAAAATAGTTTTTTATTTACTCGATTTTCCACTATTTACCTATCTATTGCCCATACAAGTATATCATTTTCTGCTTTAAGACATCATAAACCACTATTATTAAATATTACCCTATATGACAAAAATGGTACAACTCTTAGTCGAATTATACCATTTTTTGTTGCTTTATCTCAACCATATATGAAAACTATATAAATAATAGTTCAATATTACATGAAATATATATCAAATTGTCCATACACACATATTATTAGATAGTAATAATTGATTTATTACTCCTTATTTAATTTCCCTATTATCAAATCTACTCTATTAATTATTTCATCGTAGGTTAGTATTATTAAGTCCTTATTATTATATTTTAGTATATTTAAGTTACTAGTTAGCAAATCTCTCGGAATATTTAATCGCTCTATTTCATCTTCAAAATTTCCATAAACTAAGATCGACTTAGGTATAACTCCCTTTACATTTGTTGCAGATTGAGCCATGATAACTCTTTGTACATTTGTTTGATGAATAGCATTACTAAAATCTGGTTTTATTCTTAACGTATTCACCCTATATTCGCTTCTATTAAACATTTCTGCCGTAGCTTTTTTTAGTTCAATTAAATTTACTAGTTCATTATGTTGATTGTCAGAATAGATATCTGGTTTAACTGTATCACCATCATCATTAGTTATTTTATACTCAAAAGTTAATGTCGAATCTACACCTAATAACACGAGAGACAATATATTTTCGTATTTTTTGAATACTTTGCTAATAGAATGTTCATCTTTATCTAAAACTTCTAAAAGTGATTCTTTAAAACCAGATAAAGACTTAAATAGAAATAGTGATTGTGCATAATCAACAAGATTGTTTTCATGAATTCCTTTTAAAAAATCATGGATTTGTTCCGTTGTATATTTAGTTGGGTTTTCTATGAGTTCTTGTTTTATTTTTTTATCAAAATCTATATAATAGTTATCTTTTAAATAAATTTCATCGTAAACTGCTTGACAAATAATAGGACGTATTTTAGATAATTTTTCAAAAATTATATTACTGTAATGGAAGGTTTTAGTGGTATCTCTTGTATAAATTTCCTTCTCGTACTCTCCTGTTACTACATTTAATTTAACTTCACTTATATCAATTCTAATCCTTACATCTGAAACGACTTCAGTTTGTCCAACAACATATAATCCATCCGTGCGTGGTGAAGTAAATATTGTAAAAGAAGGAATAACACTATAGCATATTTTATTATCACAAATAATTAATTCTTGATTTGATTGATTCGTATATAAAATTTTATCATGTTTAAGTCTATTAGTTAGTTTAAATGTAAATTTATTATTTTGAATTATAATCACTCATTCCTTCACTTTTTAATAACAAATATTAGCCTAGCAAAGACCAAATAGTCTCTGCTAACTCATTAATATTATCAATGCCTAGAGCAGCACTTGTATACTCATAAACAGCCTCTTGTTTATGTAAAATAGTAATTAAATTAGAAACTTGCTTAATTTTTGGAGAAGCACCTTTCTTTAAGCTAGCATGACAGGTAGGACATAGTTTTACCAAGTTTGCAATATTGTCGTATTCGACACCGTTATGAAATGGAATCATGTGATGTATTTGGAAAGATTGTCTTCCATTTGCTTTTTTGGTAAATGTTTCCGTTGTTCCACATAGGGAACACTTATCTTCTGATATTTCATCGAAAATGTTAATAATTGTTTTATTTCTTCCAAGATTTATACCATCAGCAATTTTATCTTCAAATCCTAATTGTTTTCTTAACACCTTAATTTTTTCAGCGTTTAGATCCTTGTTATAAATATTATTGGTGAAAAAATTAATATACTTAACAAATTGAACACTACTACTAACTTCTGGTACATTGCAATTAAAATATATGATTCCTTTATCAATATATTTCGATGTTATTTTATACGCTTTTTCAAATATTTTAGCTTTATATTCATTAATAAATCCTATATTTTTTGCATAAAAGAACAAATTAATTCTAAATTGTGCATTTCTCTTATTTGTTCCTGAGACATACTGTGGTTGCATATTTCTAGGATTAAAATTAGCGTGTGAAATTGGTAAATTCATCATATCAGTAAGAAGCTGAACTCTTTTTAACTCGAATGAGTTGTTGTAAAAATAATCTTGTGCAATTAGTTTTATAGTCGTATCAATGCTACCTCTTGGTTCCATGTAACCTCTGATAAAATGTTTCTTTTCTTCGTTAAATTTATCGTTATGTAACCATGACTCATTAAGAAGTTTTTTATATATTAAATTATAAAATTCACTAGAATTTATATTTAAATCATTTTTTATATAAAATCTCAATTCAATTCTATTTTTGTTTGCAGCATGAATAGACCAATTCTCATAACCACTAAAGTAATTGTATTGTTCTAATAATTTATGTGCATAATCTTCTAGTGAGAAATCTGACTTAAATACCGCTTTAGAAGACCTGAATGATGTATATAAGTAAAACATTTCAGGCTTATTACCATCAGGTTTTGGCATGATCCTACTAAAAAACACTCCGAATAAAAATGGTTTTATTTCAAATTTTAATACATCTGTTGCTTTAATACTCACTAACATCACTACCTTTCAAATTATATTGATATTTTTATATATTATATCATCATAACTCTTGTAGGTCTATGTTTCCATGTTTATTGTATAAAAAAACCATCAAAACGATGGTTTTTCGTATTTTTATTATTTGTTTTACTTAGTATTATTTAAACGCTTTATTGCCATTTTGAAATATGTAGTGTTATTTTCAATTCCAATAAATTTTCTATTTAATTCCAATGAAGCAACGCCAGTACTACCGCTTCCCATAAAAGGGTCTAAAATAATATCTCCTTCATTTGTATGAATCTTAATAATATCTTTCATTAGATTTAAACTTTTTTGAGTTGGATGGCCAACTTTTTCTAATCCAGCTACAACTGAATATTCAAATTGTGATCTTAAATATGGTACATCCTTTGGTTTATTAAATACCCATTTTGATTTTGTCTTTACTCCCCATATTGCAAACTCCATATCCTGTACATATCGTCTTTCAACATTTCTAGGCATAGGATTAGTTTTTTTCCAAATTAAGACGTCCTTAACTTCGATATTATTTGCTTTTAGTTCATCTATAATATAACTAATATAAAGATAAGAACAAAATATTATTATCGAACCATTTTTATCCAAAATTTCAACATATTCTTTTATCCACTCAACTAAATCAAATTTTTCATCCCAGACACCAAAATCTACACCTTTTCTTGGGTTTTTCATTGTAGAAAAATTATTTTCTTTAGAGATGTTATAAGGTGGATCTGTTATTATATGATTAACAACAACACCCATTCTTTTAAGTTCCTTTATAAAAACAAGCGAATCTGATAAGTATGCTTTATACTTATCATTCTCTACTCGTTTGTCTTTATATGCATTTATAATAGTCTCTCCGATAGCTTTCCCCATTAATGGTGGTACAGCATTACCAATTTGTCTACAAACTGCTGTTTTAGGACCCTTGAATATGAATCCATCATCAAAACTTTGAATTCTAGCGGCTTCTCTAGGTGTTATTGAACGATGTAGGTAAGGATGTGAGTTTCTACCATTTGATGGAGTATCGAATCTTGTATCAATAGTTGGGCTTACATCATCCCATTTTAGTCTTGACCAAGTTGTTTTAAATTTTTGTTTACCGTGTAATTCGATTGGAATTGAACTCTTATCTCCTTCTGGCGGAACCATCATCAATTTTTCCAAAGCAAGTTTAGAATGATTGGTTGCAACATGATTATAAACTTTATTTCTTCTCATCAGTTTTTGATAGTCAGTTTTAGCTTCATTAATATATTCAGACTCATTTACGCCTTCACCAGAATTAAGATATGATAAGTCAGATATTGCATCTCTTACAGTAGTTATCGTTTCAATAGTTTTTTTAGGTAGTTCGATACTTCGTGAAAGTGACCCAATTATTATAGCTCGTTCACGGTTTTGTGGTACGCCAAAATCTTTTGCATTTATATAACCATCGTTTACAATGTAGCCTAAAGATTCAAATCTATCTCTAATTTGCTTTAAAAAATATCCATCTAAAGCATTTATTAAATTTCTAACATTCTCAATTACAAAAACTTCAGGTTTGATTTTCTCAACTATTTTCACGAATTCTAGAAATAAAAAATTTCGCGGGTCATCTAAACCTAATTGTTTTCCTTTTAGACTAAATCCCTGGCATGGTGGACCACCAATAACCATATTAACACCATGTTTTTTCGCTTCTTCTATTATGTTTTTTTGTGTTTGTTCGTCAGTTATATCCCCAACTATCCCTTTTGCTCCTTTAATGTTCAAGTTGAATGTTTTCACCGCATGTTTATCAAAGTCTAATCCTAAAACAGTCTCAAACTCTTCATTCATATCAATACCATATGAAAAACCACCTGCGCCTGAAAACAGATCCAATATCTTAAATTTCATTTTATACACCACCATTTCGAGGGACACTTTTTTACTCCCTCAAGTATATCATAAGGTTTTTTAAATATCAATAGTTTTTATCAACTTTTATTATAAATCAAACTTAGTAATTGTCCTAACGTTTTAACCACTATTCCATTACCAGCCATTTTATAAAGCTGTGTGTCAGAAAATTCATTGATAACTTTATCAATATTTTCATCTGACCATCCCATAAGTCTCCAACACTCTCTAGGTGTTAATCTTCTAATTGAAATCCACTCTTCTGTATCAACCACTACTCCTATATCACTAACGGAACATTTTAGGGTTGGAATCATATTTTTTTGAACTACGCCACGCTTTTGATGTGGTCTATTAATATAAACTCCATCTCCTACTTTTGCTACTGCATATCCTTTCTTTGTATTTTCAGGAACAATAACAATCAAACTATCCTTTTGAACTGTTGTTAGTGCATTGGAGCCCCTTGAATCTTCTCTAATTTCGAGTCTCTGCTTATTTCTTTCATCTTCTTGAACACTTCCTCTCACTGCTGTAGGAATTGCTACAAAGGGATGAAAACTTGGTGTAACTGCAGTTGCTATGCCGTTTGAATCATAGATTCTATTTTGTAAGCTTGGTTGTTTATCATTTACCTTTGGATTTAAACAAACTGTTTCACTAATAAAATTATCTGTTGCTCTTCCAGCTGGATGCGTACTTATTGTATATGCGTATTTACTCTTTTCATCATGTGGTCTAAATCTTAAACCTCTTATAAATCCATTTCTATTAGTCATATCAGTAAAGTTCGTAATAAGTTTTTCACTTAAAAAATATTTGTTATCAACTTCAGGTTCTAACATATCAAATAACTTTAATTTTAATTCCTGTTTTTCAGGGAACTCATAAATTGCATTTTCATCTCTTATTGAAATCATAAAAACACGCTCCCTATTTTGTGGAACGCCGTAATCTTTAGCATTTAACACTTTCCAAAAATTCTTATAACCTAAACTTTCAAGATACTTGATCCAACCTTGAAAATCATTAATAAACTTTTTACTTACTAATGCTTTTACATTCTCCATTAACAAATATATTGGCAGTTCATTATTTTCATTAGAAACATTTAGTAATCTTTCAACTTCCCATAATAAACTACTTTGAGTATTCGATCCTTTATCGAATCCCTTTTGTCTTCCTGCTAACGATATGTCTGTACACGGAAATGAATAAGTCCAAAAGTCTGCTTTTGGCAATTTATCAATCAACTTTATATCACCTAAATTATTAACTTCCCCATGTAATAATTCATAAGCTTTAGATGCATACTTATCTATTTCTGATATTGCTACTACTTCATGTTTTATATTCGCTTCTTTTAATGCTTGTGTTTGAGAACCAACACCTGCAAATAACTCTATCACTTTTAACATTAAATAATCTCCTTTAGTATTTCGTGGATACCCGGAGTTTTATTTAACTCAAATCATGTTATTTAATTTATCGACAATCGAGTAATACTTGCTTCTAGAAATATTACTAACCCTACAAATTTCCTTAGGGTTTTCATTTTGGAAATATTTTTTTTCAAATACATCTCTTTCAATTGGATTGAATGTATCGATTAATGTTTTAAGTTTATATATAGCACACTCTCTTTTCTTAATTTGCCCTTCACATGCATCAATCTTTTCTAACCAGTAATCAATCGAATAATCATTAGAAGAGCCTCTACCGCCAAATTTAGGCTCAAATGAAGGTGAACTGTAACCAATTGACCTAACCTTTAAGTATTCTAACTTCTCATATAACCGTGGGAGTTCATATTCATATCTTCTAATCGTTGTTACCCATTGTTTTAATGAGATCTTTGATTTCTTTTCCAATGTCAAAACTACCTCCATTGTTTTTAAACTCTAATGCTTTTATATTTCTTTCTGCACTTACTTTAAAATAATCATATTTATCATCAATCTTGATGTGGTCTTTTTTAAACATCTTTAGAATATAATCAGTAACTGACAAAACCAAATCAAAACCATGTATATTAACTAGGTCAGCAGCTAAAAGATTAAAACGACCAATGACTGGATCATCTGATTCAATATATTTATTTTTAATTAATATTTTTGTAATAAAATGGAGCTTGGGTTCACCAAAAGCTCTTTTATCTATATTTATCTCTTTATCTTTATCTATTTCTTTTTTATTTTCCTTTTGTGTACTTGAGTCTACATTAACTAAGTTATTGCTAACATTAACTTCATTAATGCTTACATTATCTATTTTAGGGCGACTTGAAAGAACGCTAGAATCATTAAATTTTTTAACACCTTCAACTTCATCGTCTGTTAATATCCAGTGTTTATCTTTGTTAATATTCTTGCGTCTTGAAACACTTGTAAGCCATTGCTTTTGAATCGCCGTAGAGGTAATAACATTGTTGTGCATAAGGTTACTGTCTATTAATTCGCTCTTAGACAACAGATCAATTACTTCAGTTATTCTATCAACATTGCGTAGTGCTGGTCCTCTTAATTCTTCATAGACTAGCTCGGCTAACTCTTCCTTAGAAACTTCTAAGTAATAGCCTTGTTCATATACCAATGTTAGAATGCAAATGTATACATGCGTTCCTAGATATCCATATTTATTTTTAACTTTCCTAATTCTAGGATCTCTAAAAAATTTTACATCAAAAGGAAAGTAAGAAAGACCTTGCTTAAATGGTCTTGCCATACTGTTTTAACCCCTTTTTAATTCATTTAATATAAGTAGTGTCAAGGGTATATCATTACTATATATACCCTATATCACTACTACTTCACTTTGAGCGTTCACGCTCATTATCGCCTTATTGGATTAGTTTGTTTATTTGAGTTATCTATTGTATTATTATTTAGATATTCATCTAAGAATTCTTTAGGAATACGGAACTCTCTACCAATTCTTACTGCTTTTAATAAGCCTTTTTCAATCCAGCGATGGACGGTGTATCTGGTGACGTTTAACATTTCCATAACGTCTGTAACTGTGTAAATTATTTTTTTGTTAGTACTCATTTTTTACCAGCTTTCTTTCTTATTAAATCTTCTATTAGTGTTAAGCCTTTTTTATAGACTAAGATTTTTGTCATGACTCTTTCAGTTCCTTTAATGGTTGTTTTCGTTTTAATGAATCTAAAGTGCAGACTATCTATGTATTTTTGGTCAGGTTCATTTGATTCATTAAAGATACCTGCAGCTCTTAAGAGTTCTAAAATTGCTTGAAGTGAAATGTTTTTATATCTTATTCTTTGTGGAACTAGTGATAATTCAAGTGGTGCTAGTTTACCAAATAAGGTATCATAGAACTTTGCTTTTTCACGATGTTCTTCATTTTCTAAATTTTGAACTTCTATAATCATTTTATACTCAATGATTTTTTTTAAGATGTAGGTTGCCCTTTCGGTATCTTTTAAATCTTCTGCTGATATATCTTCAAAAGTAATAAGTTTTATATTTCTTTCGTTTATAAGCCATTCATATATGATGTCTGCTTTTTCTTCTGTTGATAGCTTTAAACATTCAGTTAAACCTAAAGTGTTTGTAAAAAGGACTGATTGTTCTTTTTTATCTTTTGTTTTTGTTTTTAATCCAACTATATTCATGCTGCCTATTTTTGTAATGGCATTATTATAGTTAATATTAAAAAGTCTACTAATATCTATTAAACTAAATAAAAATTCTTTGTTATCGTTGGATGCAATTTTGACTTTACCAAAATGTGCTTTTTTTACTTCCTTGACTTTAAAAGTCGTATGCATAATTCATCTCCTATTATTTTTATTTAAAGAGTGCATCGCTGACCTTTTGATATGTATTGGATTTTAATTTTTCTACTAAATGTGCATATATTTGAGTTGTTGATACATCACTATGTCTTAATGCTTCTTTTGTTTCTAAGAGTGATGCACCCTCAATTAATGCGGTTGTTGCAAATGTATGCCTTAGGCTATGAACAGAATATGCTTTAGAGTCATATCCAATACTAATTAAGAGTTCCTTTACCGCACTCCTGATTATTTTTGTGCTTAGTCTTTTGCTTTCATTCTTGTTGTTATGTGTTAAAAACAACGCTTCATTTGAATCATTTCTCGTAATTAAATAATCCTGTATGATTTCGTATACTTCGTTTGATATTTTAACGAATGCATCTTTTGAATCTCGACCTTTACCCATGATAAATAAAACATTACTACCATCGATAATATCTAGATCATATACATCTGATCTTTCTATTTCTATTGATCTAAGTCCAGTTGTTAGTAATAAGGCAACTATGGCATAGTTTCTTTTACCAAGGACATCTTTAGCTCTTTGTTTTGCTTTTTGTAACAATCGTTTTGAATCTTCTATAGATAATGCTTGCCTTTTAAAAGTAGGCTGTATTTTCATACCTCTAACTTCGTATGTAATGTCATCGTAGTAATTGTTGAGTTTACAGTATCTATAGAAGCCTCTTAAAACAACGATATGTTTTTGTACCGATGCAGAGCCTAGATTTTTTAAAAGATATTCTTTATATTTTAAAACATCATTACGCTTTGGATTTGAAATTGTTAAAGTTGTAATGTAGTCATAATATTTATAGAGTATTCTTTTATAAGAGTCCTTTGTAATTTGTTTCCTATCCATATAATCGATATACTCGTCAATTATGGATTTTAGATCTCTTTCCTGCATTGAATCATCCTTTAGTATTTAATTTTTCTTTTATCTTTTAAAAACAGATTGCGCTCTTTTATGTAATTTAATTCTTTTGCTAACATTTCTTTAGCATCTGCATCTAGATAAGCTATTATTTTTGCAAATAATATAACTGTTAGTTTGTTTCCTCTTTTGCCATTCTCAATTGAATAATAATAGCTTTTGGTTATATCTAATTTCCTTGATAATTCCTCACCGGAAATCCCTTTATTCATTCTTGCTATAGTTAAGTAAACACGTGGATAGCTTTGTGTTTTGTTTCTTTCATCAATTGATGCCACAGCATCTACTCCTTTCTTATTTTTGTTCTTTCTATCGATAGCGCTTCTATATTGTATAAAATATTGACTTTTAAAGATACACCTTTTTAATTCTTTTTATTAATTGAAACAAATTGTATCTATTTTCAAGTATATTTGCTATAATTATCTTACATTAGTAAAAATATGTTTTTATGTTGCAACATATTGTTGCTAAATATAAAATAGTGAATTACAACATGGAGGATAAATTATGACGTTTAAAGAAACCATAGGTAAAAACCTTACTTATTTAAGAAACATGAAAAACCTTAGTCCAACTCAATTAGGTGAAGTATTAAACATTACCAGACAAGCCTATTCCAACTATGAAAAAGGCAATAGAGATATTAGTGCAGAGGCATTAAAAGTCTTAGCTAATTATTATGGCGTTACACTTGATCTTATTACTTCTTCTACCTTAATTGATGCATCACAACCTGTTATCACTTTTCAATCTATAGCTCCTAATGATGATTCATTTGAATTTAAGACACTACCTTTAACTGTCACTAATATTAACTCTTCACTTATGGCAGTAAAGTATAATGAGTTATTAATTAAAATATTTGAAGCCAATACTTCTTATATCCCAGATATTGAATTACTATTTGAATTCAAAGATAAACTATATATTGCAAAAATTGATTATCTTCCAAATGGTGACGGTATTTTCTATCACAACGGTAAACCCATCCATATTACAAAACAACAGAATAAATCCCTTGTTTATATTGGTACATTACTTGCTACTATCAATAAGGAATATGAAAATGACAACTTCTTTTAATTTGTATACCACTGGCTGTCTACAAACAAAGTTTTATTTAGTATAATTGCAAGTGAAATTGTTTAAAGTTGTAAAAAGACATTAATATGGTCTTTTAAAAGAGCACGTAAAAGCGGCTTTTATGTAGTTAATACATAAAGGTCGTTTTTTTGTTTTTAAAACATCAAGAAAGGAAATTAAAATGCTAGATATAGAAACCATTTATATAAAACACTTATTAGAAGAGTTATACAGAAACGATTTAATTTCATTTGATGAGTGGATGGCTACAGTTAATGCATTTAATAAGAATAATTGCTCTACTAAGCCAACTATTGACTTGCTAAAAAAGGTTTGTAATTGTAATATGCTACTAACAAAAAAGGAGGTATAAACCATATGCAAGAAAGAGTAAAAAAGATTAAAGTGATTGAGGCTATTAATCCTTTTGTAGTATCTGTTGATAATCCAACTGCTAGAAAATTAAGAGTTTGTGCTTATGCTAGAGTATCTACTGATGAAGAGGATCAATTAAATAGTTTTGAAAACCAAATTGACGCATACCAGTCATTAATTAATAATAATGAAGAATGGCAATTTTCTGGAATGTATGCAGATAAAGGTATAACAGGAACACAAATGAAAAAGCGTGAACAATTCATGCAAATGATTACAGATGCTAAAAACGGTAAGATTGATTTAATACTTACTAAATCAATTTCAAGGTTTGGTAGAAATACTGTAGAGGTGCTTCAGACCGTTAGAGAATTAAGAGAGCTTGGGGTTGATATATACTTTGAAAAAGAAAACTTAAATTCAAGTGATACAAAACTAGATTTTGTACTAACTATTATGAGCAGTATCGCTCAAGAAGAATCAAGAAGTATTTCTTCTAACATTAAATGGAGCGTTCAAAAAAGATTTAAAGAAGGCAAAATGATGTTAAACACAACAAACTTCCTAGGTTACAAAAAAGATGATGATGGTAGCTTAGTAATTATTCCAGAGGAAGCGATAATTATTGAAAGAATCTATGATTTATATTTAGAAGGACACTCGGCTTATGATATCGCAAGAATCCTTGAAAAAGAAAAACATAAAACAGCAACTGGTAAAGCTACTTGGCAAACATCTAGTGTTCTAAGAATTTTACAAAATGAAAAGTATGCTGGAGATGCTTTACTACAAAAAACTTATACTGTTGATTATTTAACTCATAAAAGAGTTATTAATGACAACATCGTTGATAAATATTTTATTGAGGATTCACATCCTGGTATTATTAGTAAAGAAAAATACAACATGGTCCAAGTCATGATTAGAAAAGAAAATGAAAGACTTGCTAATACACCTAAGAATTCAAAGTATCCACTGACAAACTTAGTTTATTGTTCTACTTGTAAAAGACCAATGAAAAGGCATGTTCATAATCATAAAAGACCAACAGAAAAGATTGTACTAAATTGTAACCATGCACCTAAGAATCCAAATATTAAATGCCCAGAAAAACCGATTGATAATAATTTAGTGTTATCAGTATTAGATGATGTCATATCTTGCCTAATTTCAAAGAAAAGTGCACATGCTAAAGTTATTGCTACTTTGAAAACAAACGCCAACAAAAGCGAATTAAAGGCCAATTTAGCAAAGTTAAGTAAGGACAATGAAGTTTTACTTGAAGGTCTTGATACATACGTTAATGAGAACTTAAGCTTAGCTAAAGAAAACCCAGAAGCGTTTAATAACGGTTATATGAAATATAAAGGTGAGTTAGATAAGAATCATGAAACAATTCATAAATTAAATTTAGAAATATCAAATGGTATGATTAATGAATCCAGATTAAAGATCATTCAAGATTATATAGATAATCGTTCTACTATTGGAGAAGGAATACTCATTAAAACTTTATTTAAATTAATATTTGTAACACCAACTAATGATTTAGTCATTATTTTAAATGATAAACACTACAATCCAAGTGATTTATTAGATGATTATACATTATTAAATGATGCCGATTGTTTGCTTGATAAAACTTTTTATAATAAAGAATTAAATAAAAATATAAGTTATAAGGTGGTCCAGTTAAATGTTCAAGAATGAAGTTCAAAAAATTAAAGCTACAAACACTCAATTAATAAATGATGATGGCACAATCAAAAAAAGCCAAGTTGCAGTTTATGCTAGAGTTTCAACAATGAAGGAACTTCAAAAATCATCATTTGAACTACAAGTATCTACTTATCATAAAGAAGTTACTTCTAATCCTTTATGGGAGTTTGCAGGTGTATTTGCTGATTATGGTAAAAGTGGAACTAATGTTACTCATAGAAAAGAGTTTAATAAGATGATGGAACTTGCAAGACTAGGTAGGATAGATATTATCCTAACCAAGTCCATATCACGCTTTACAAGAGATACAGTTAGTGGTCTTAAATCAATACATGAATTAAGAGACTTAGGTGTTGAGGTTAAATTTGAAAAAGAAAACATTTCAACTAACGATACTGCATTTGACTTCTTCTTAAGTGTTTATACTTCAGTTGCTGAGGAAGAGTCTAGAATCAATAGTTCAAATGTTTTATGGAGTTATAAAAAGAAAATGAATAACGGTGGTAATACAACACCTAGAATGTATGGCTATATAATCGATAAGTTTGGAAACTTCATTATTGATGAAGTACAAGCTTCTGCAGTTAGGATAATTTTTAATGACTATCTAGAGGGTAAATCTTTATCTGATATTATTAAGACCTTACATCAAAAGGGTTATAAAACTTTAAATGGTGGTGAATACTTTTCTGTTGGTGCTTTAAATAGAATTTTAAGAAATGAAAAATATGCTGGTGATATGTTACTTCAAAAAACTACAGTCACTAAAATTGGAACTAGAAACTCTGTTCCAAATAAAACTAAAGCCATGTATTATGTAACAGATAATCATGAACCTATTGTTTCTAAAGAAGTTTTTAAAAGGACTAAAGAAATGATAAAACAAAGAGCTGATAAATATTACAAGAAAGCATCTAATAAAATAGAGTTAGAATACGCTAATTATGTTTATTCTATCATTGGCCAGAAGTTTTACAAAAGTAAGATCAATCACCGTAATACAAAACATGAAATTAAACTTCTGGAAGTTTTAGATAATAATAGAAATAGGATGCTAGATGCTAAAAACATTTATTACAGACAAATTGATATAGCTCTTCTAAATGCAGCAAATGAAATTGTTAAATCAATTAAGACTATTAAATTTGATATTGAAAACGAACTAGAGTATAAAGTTAATGAGGCTGGAGTTCTTATTGAAATAGAATCACTAACTAAAGAAATAAACACTTTATATAGTGACTTAAGTGCTGTTGAAACATCGGTTGTTACTTCTGATGCACAAAAACAAATCAAAGCTAATTTATCACAGAAACTAAATGATGCAAATGAGAAATTATTAAAACTTAAGTATCAAATGATCATGCGTTATACATATGAAAAAAACATCCCCTTATTAATGAGCAAACTAAGACAACTCAAAAATAAAGAGGATGTTGATTTAAAAGAAATATTTAATTTAATTATTGCTAAAGATAGAAATGATTTATTCTTATGTATACATTTATCAAACAGAAACATTGATGAGATAGATTTATCTGATGAATTAGACAATAAACCTTTATTAAATGGAACATTTAATTTTATACAAACTCGGCTTAATATAGACGTTAAGTGGCAAATCATTATAATTTAACTCGAATAGCCTTTATTCAACCCTACATACAAAAACACTAAATCTCGAATAACCTTTATTTAACCTAACACTAAAAGGCTTAAAATCTCGAGTAGCCTTTATTTAACCCTTAGTAAAAAGGTAATATTTATCGAATAGCCTTTATTCAACCCTCAATTAAAGTTAGTAAATAAAATAAAATTTAATCTAAAATTTACAAATATGGGGATTTTTTATAAAAGTTCCCTTTCCTTCTCATTGCTATTTCAAACATATATCAACAATACTTCAAACACATAAAAAAAATGCCACACCGAGGTGTAGCATTATTTAATTCCACGATGGCGTTGCAAGAGGGATTCGAACCCCCGACCGACGGCTTAGAAGGCCGTTGCTCTATCCAGCTGAGCTATTGCAACATTTTATCGGCACAAGTTATTATAACAAATACGAGTGCCTATTGTAAAGCGAAAATAGTCTTTTGTTGCAATTTGTCTTATTGTGATTTTATCTTGCCAATTTCACCAATTTTATCAAGTATCTTTAAAAAATGTTGCGTGTCTTCTTCTCCTAAATGAAGTGCCAGTTGTTCAATCGGGCGATAATAGTCTTCACGGATTGCTTCGACATAATCACGGCCTCTCTCTGTTAGCTTAATATAGATCACTCTGAGGTCTTTTTCTGATTGAACTTTTTCAATATATTTCTTTCGAACTAAATCATTGACTTTGTGAGTAACTGCGGGTAATGTCACCTTTAAGGTTTTTGCGACATCGGTCAATTTTACTTTTTGATTGATATCACAAAAAGCCACGCAGAAAAGGACCATAATGTCAGCATCACTTAGTTTTGTAGGGATTCGGTCATAGACCCCACTGCGACGGAAGATTTTTAATGCTCGATCCAATTGTTGCAACGTTTGATAATCTCTATTCATACTCATTCCTCCAAATGATCACGTAGACGTGTTCGTTTCTTGTTTAAAAAAGTTAATGATTTTTTCAATTTGTTTTTTGCGGGTACCACTGACCTTTGGCAAAATAGTTTCATATTGTCTTCTTTTAAATTCATAATAGCTTTTTGCTTCAGGCTTCGTTCTTAAAATGGGACCCAAATATAAATCTGTTTCTGTTAAGTCCATTTTACCATATTTGACAATGATAATGACATAATAAAATTGGTCGAAAATAACCCTTTCATCAATGATTTCAAAATGGTGGTCATTTAAAAATCGTCGTAATTCTTCATGTTTGTCATTGGCTTGTAAAACAAAGGTTTTATCTTTAGGAGCATGGGTTAAGATCTTTCGAATGAGTCTTGCTCCCATCCCTGAAATAATCGCTAAATCAAAGGGTTGATTAATTTGTAAAAAACCATCTGACAAAACAAAAGATACTGGATATCCTTCTAGGTTCCTTCTCGCTTGGTTGAGCGGTTTTTCACGAATGTCACTTGCGATAGCAGTTTGAATAAAATTCTTTTTAAATGCCTCAAGTAAGACAAGTCCATGGTCTGTTCCGATATCTAAGACTGTATGATAACCTTTGGTTAATTCCGCAAGCGTTTGAATGCGGTTATTTTTTACCATAGTAAAACTCACGCAGTTTGTTTTGCCGTGAAGGGCTTCTTAATTTGCGTAAAGCTTTCGCTTCAATTTGACGAATTCGTTCTCTTGTGACACCAAACTCACGCCCAACTTCTTCTAAGGTATGGTTCTTGCCATCAAAGAGTCCATAACGGAGCCTTAAGACTTTTTCTTCACGGTCAGTGAGCGTTTCTAAAACTTCGTCAAGAGCTTGTTTAACCATTTCTTGTAACATGTACTCCTCTGGTGTTAAAGCGTTTGGATCAGAAATAAAATCACCTAACGAAGAATCCTCTTCTTCACCAACATGTGCTTCTAAAGAAATCGGTTCTTTCGAAATTCTTTGAATATTTTGAACTTTTTCAGGGGTGATTCCCATCCGGTTAGCAATTTCTTCAACAAGTGGCTCACGGCCTAATTCTTGAGTTAATTGTCTTTGGATCCGAATCATTTTATTAATGGTTTCAACCATATGAACAGGAATGCGAATGGTTCTCGCCTGATCAGCAACAGCTCGTGTAATCGCTTGACGAATCCACCATGTCGCGTATGTCGAAAATTTAAATCCTTTTTCATAATCAAATTTATCGACAGCACGCATTAAACCCATATTTCCTTCTTGAATCAAATCTAAGAAAAGAAGGCCTCTACCTACATAGCGTTTAGCAATGGAAACAACGAGACGGTAGTTCGCTTCAACGAGCTTATCTTTCGATATTTGTGCAATTTCAATGATGTCTTGAAGTTGATCGATGTCTTCTTCATCAAAATCAATTAATCCTTGATTATACTCTTCAAGTTGTTCTCTTGCGTAGCGGCCAGCTGAAACACGTGATGCATACTTCGTCTCTTCTTCATATGTTAATAAGGGAATTTGGCCAATTTCTTTCAAGTACATTCTAACAGGATCGTCAATTTTAATTGTTGAAGATATTTTTTCAATATCAACCAACTCTTCTTCTTCAATTTCTAAACCTGAAAGTGATAAATCGTCTGGTTCATCTTCATCTTCTTCCATATCAAAATCGTCTTCATCTTCGCTCGCATCTTGAACAACTTCTACGTCTTCTAATTCGTCGTCCTCTGCGATATCGATATCTAAGTTTAATAATGCTCTTTCGATTTCAAAATATTCTTGACTGCCGAGTTTGGCAAACTCTAAAACATCTTCTGGTGTTAAAAGTTTGGATTTTCCGGCTTTCTTCTTTAATTGGGCAATAATTTGATTAAGGTCCATAAATTATCCTCCATCGATAACTGATCTTTTTTTAAGTAAACTTTCGTATTCTTTTTGTAACTTGGGATTTTCATAATCCGCTTTTTCTAATTCCGTTTTTAAATAACTAATTCTCCGGATAATGTGCGCTCTTTGCACGTGATAAATATATAAGTCAATATCTTCTGCTGAGATTTCTAAGTTTTTCGTCCATACTAAATCAACAAACATTTTCTCATTCATGTACACCCGTTGATCATCGGTCAGTGTTTCTAAAAATGCTTCTAATTCCATCTTCTCATGCTGTTTATAAAACGAATCAATCCGATGACGTACGATAGACAATAAATGGTCAACGAAGTCGCTTCCTTTTAATTGTGACTGAATATATTGAGCTGTTTTTTTGGAACGTAACATGGCATAAATTAAATAAATTTCTGCTTTACCGTACTTATTTGGCTCTTGAGGTGTCTTTTTCTCTGGTGTCACCACTAGAGGTGGGGTAGGTTCTCTTTTCGTTTTTCTAATAATAAGCGAGTCTGGTGAAACTTGAAGATCTTTACTTAATCTCACTTTGTATAAGTTTTGAATTGCTTCATCTGCATTCGCTAACATTTTTAAAATATCATTTTTAAAGTTAACGATGTCATTTGCATTCGTTAAATCTTTACCCATTTTATAATATTGATACCGAAATTGATAGGGGTCTAATAAATATTCACCAAAAAGCGTTTCAAATTTATCGGCACCATAGGCGCGAATAAAATCATCTGGGTCCATTTTCTCTGGAACCGACAATACTTCTATTTTTAGGCCTGCTCGCTCGATAACAGGAATCGCTGATATGACAGCTTTCATTCCTGCTTGATCGCCATCATAAGCAATGACAATTGAAGCAGTTGCTTGTCGCATTAATTTGGCTTGTTGAAGAGTGAGACTCGTTCCCATGGCTGCGACACCATGTTCTATGCCTGCCTGATAAGAACTGATAACATCGAAAAAACCTTCATACAAAACAATTTGTTTGTTTTTCCTAATTTCTGATAACGCTTCATGAAAATGATAAAGTAACTGGCTTTTTTTGAATATAACTGATTCTGGGCTGTTAACATATTTTGCTAAATCTTTTGGATTTAAGGAGCGACCACTAAATCCTACTACTTGACCTTTTGGATTGGTAATTGGAAACATCAAGCGGTTACTAAATAAATCGTAGTAAGAGCCGTCTTCTCTTTGTTTTACAAGTCCAAGCTGAATCATATCAGAAACTAAGAAGCCTTTATCACTTAAGAGTTGATATAAAGATTGTGAGTGTTCGGGGGCATAGCCCAATTCGAAATGGTCAATGGTTTTTGATGAAAGTTCTCTTTGTTCTAAATATTTTAAAACCGTTTGTCCTTTTTCACTGTTTTTCAAATTGTATTGATAAAATGCTTTGGCTTCAGCCATCATTTCATAATGATGGGCGTATGGATCACGCTTTTGTTTTAGATCTTTAATTTCAATACCTGCTCGTTTTGCAAGCTCATACGCAGCGTCTTGAAAAGATATATTTTTAATTTTACGGTAGAAATTGATTGGGTTTCCGCCTTCACCACACCCATAACATTTAGAAAAGTTTTTTTCTGGTGAAACGAAAAAGCTCGGTGTTTTTTCTTGATGAAAAGGACATAGACCACGATAATTTTTTCCTGTTTTTTGGAGAGTGACAAATTCGGAAACCAAATCTAAAATTGGCGTCCGCTCATTAATCTCTTGAATGAGTTTTCTATCCATCATGTCCCTCCTTTAGTTTAATAATGAATTTGTTTTTTGATATAGGCAGGTAAATCTTTAATTAAAACCCGTTCTTGTTCCATCGTGTCACGATGTCTAACCGTAACCGACTGGGTTTCTTCTGTATCATGATCAACAGTGACACATAAATACGTACCAATTGCATCTTGACGACGATAACGTTTACCAATGCTTTGACTTTCATCATAAGTCGCATCAAAATTTAAGCTCAATGTTTCAAAAAGTGCGAGTGCTTGTTCTTGATGATGTTTTTTAACGAGGGGTAACACTGCAACTTTATAAGGTGCTAATTTTGGATGAAGTCGTAAAACTTGGCGAATATCTTCATTTTCCAATGTTTCTTCATCGTAAGCATTGAGTAAAAACGCTAAGACTAAACGTTCAACTCCAACAGAGGGTTCAACAACATAAGGTAAATATCGTTCGTTTGTATCTGGATCTAAATATTCTAAGTTTTCTTGTGAGTGTGTTTGATGTGCTTTTAAGTCATAATCGGTTCTAGAAGCGATTCCCCATAATTCATCAAATCCCCAAGGGAATTTAAAACGAATATCAGTGGTTGCATTTGAGTAATGCGATAATGCTTCTGGTTTATGATCGTCAAACTCAAGTTGTTCAGGTTTGAGACCAAGATTAATAAGCCAGTCCATGCAAAATTGTTTCCAATATGAAAACCATTCAAGCTCAGTCCCTGGTTTAACAAAGAACTCTAATTCCATTTGTTCAAATTCACGCGTTCTAAAAATAAAATTCCCTGGAGTAATCTCATTTCGGAAAGCTTTACCCACTTGGCAAACACCAAAGGGGACTTTTTTTCTCGTTGTTCTTTGAATGTTTTTAAATTGTAAAAAAATTCCTTGAGCAGTTTCAGGGCGTAAATAAATTTGACTTGCTTGTTCTTTAATGACACCTTGATATGTTTCAAACATCATATTAAATTGACGAATGGGTAAAAATTCAGCTTTACCACAGTGAGCACAAGTAACCTTATGATCAATTAAGTATTGATACATTTGATCGGTTGACCATCCGCTTGGATCAATATTCGGATCATGAGCTTCAATGAGTTGATCTGCACGATAACGTCTTTGACAGTTACGACATTCTGTGAGCGGGTCACTAAAACCAGCTAAATGCCCACTTGCTTTCCATACTTCAGTATTTAAAAGAATGGATGTGTCGACAAGAACGTTAAACGGTGTTTCTCTTTGAAATTTTTGAATCCACGCATCTTTAATATTGCGTTTTAAAAGGCTACCTAATGGGCCATAATCCCATGTGTTCGCAAGTCCGCCATAAAGTTCGCTTCCTTGGAAAATAAAGCCTGTGGTTTTGGCAAATTGTACAATTTTATCTAAAGTTATCATTCAGTTTCCATCCTTACTCATTCATTTTTATGTTTTTCAACTGGATATTTAAGTGATATTGATAGTATTGATCAATAAAGAAGATAATTCTTTTTAAAATTTCATCATCAAAGGTTTCTTGCTCAGAATAGGGGATTGCATACAATTTTAACAAAGTTACCGCATCTTTTGCTGATAAATCAACAGATGCATTTTCTTGAGGATAAATTAATCCTCCTTTTTGGATGTTAATTCCTTTAATTTGCTTTTCTTGTGGGTTTAAATCAATTCCATATCCTAATAGCTTCAGTAGTTTAATTGCGAAAGAAAGACTCGATTGAGTAATTCTTTCGTCAGCTAAAGCATCAATCATTAATTGATAAACGACATCATCATTCATCTGATCAATGATGAGACGATCAATTAATTCTAAGATGAGAGCCGCTCTTTGAGTTTTTTGAAAAGATGTTTTTAGAAATTGATAATCATTAATCAGTTGGGCATCTTGTAGTGTATAAAATGTTTTATTTGGGTATTCCTTAAAGGAAATATGGGTTAGATACTGACCAATGATGCGATTTCTATCGGTTACTTTTTGGGCACCTCTAGCAAAAAGAGTTACCTTTCCTTTCGGAGTATATACAAAAAGCAAACGAGAATTTTCTTGATACGGCTGGGTTTTATAAATTAATCCCTCCATCATTTACTCTCCATAGCCAAATGACCGTAGGTCACGAGGGCGATTTCGCCAATCCTTTTTCACTTTAACCCACAAAGTTAAATGAATTTTTGTATCTAACAAACGATTAATCTCTTGACGGGCTTCGCTACCAATACGTTTCATTTTTTCACCACCACGGCCAATTAAGATTTGTTTTTGACTTGATCTTTCAACCATAATTAAAGCTGATACATCTACAGTATTGTGTTCGATGTTTTCTTTAATACTCTCGATGATGACTGCGACTGCATGAGGGACCTCTTGTTCTGTGTAATATAAAATCTTTTCACGAACCAATTCTGACATGATCATTGCTTCACTTTGATCTGATTTCATATCTTCAGGAAAGTATTTTGGTCCTTCAGGTAAATATTGCTCAATGGTTTCCAACACCTTATCTAAATGAGTGCGCTCTAGCGCAGAGATAGGTAGGTAAGCTGCGAATGGATACTCATTTAAATAACTCATAATAAGTTGATCAATGGCTTGTTTGTTTATGAGTTGATCGATTTTATTAATGACGAGAAAAACAGGGATTTTTAAATTTTTAAAATAGCGGATAACGATTTCTTCTGCTTTTCCCATTTCCCGGTCAACAACAAACATAACTAAATCGACATCTCTTAAGCTAGAGACTGCTAAACGGTCAATTTGGATATTTAATAAGTCTTTACCTTTGTGCATCCCTGGTGTATCAACAAAGATCATTTGATACTTTTCAGATGAAAGAATCCCTGAAATCCGATGACGTGTTGTCTGCGGTTTAGTGCTTGTTATAGCGATTTTTTGGCCTATAAGCGCATTTAGTAATGTTGATTTCCCTACATTAGGACGACCGACTATCGCAATGAAACCTGACTTATGCATCCGTATCCTCGTCAAAATGATCAAAGGCATATGGGAGGAGCTCATCCGGATTGGTTTCTTTCACATCGCCATGAAGATTAGCTAAGAAAATAGGTGTTCCTTTGGGTAATAACTCATGCATTACTTGACGACATGCACCACATGGGGAAATCGGTTGTTCGCTGTCCGCAATGATTGTAATTTGTTTAATATCCTTCACATCATACCCTTGACTAATTAAAGAAAAAAGAGCACTTCTTTCCGCACAGTTAGATAGTGGATAACTCGCATTTTCTATATTAGCTCCATGTACATAGGTGCCATCTTTTAGTAAAATAGCGGCTCCGACTTTAAATTTAGAATACGGAACATACGCTTTTAATCTTGCTTGTTTTGCTGCTTCAATGTGGTCCATAAGTTAACTCCTTTTTAGTTTCGCTTTGGCTAGAATTACTTCTTGTCTTTCGCGCATTGCTTTCTCGTTTTCAGATGTGTCATGGTCATACCCTAATAAATGTAAGTAACCATGAACAGCTAAAAATCCAATTTCACGAGCCATCGAGTGACCATAGTTTTTCGCTTGTTGATAGGCTTGTTCTAATGAGATAAAAACATCTCCCAAAGATGGAGTCTTTTCATTATCATTCACAAAACTTAAAACATCTGTGGGCTCGTTAATGTTTCTATATTGGTAATTTAAGGTTTGAATATCTTCATTGGAAACAATAATAATTTCCATTTGTTTTTTTTCTTTTATTGGTCGAAATATTTTCTTTAATTGCTTAACCCATTCTTTAATATCGATATCGGTTTGGTTATGAACATTAACCTTCATTTTTTTCATACCTTTCCAAAATATGTTGGACGAGGGGATGACGGATAACATCTAATTTGTCAAAAACTACGATTTTCAAGCTTTCTAAGTCTTGTAATATCTTTAATACTTGATTTAATCCGCTATCGTTTCGATTTTTTAAATCCGTTTGTGAAGGGTCACCTGTTATAATCATTTTTGAAGAAAATCCTAATCGGGTTAAAAACATTTTCATTTGTGCTTTGGTTGTGTTTTGGGCTTCGTCCAAAATGACACATGCATTTTCTAAAGTTCGTCCTCTCATATAAGCAAGAGGAGCAATTTCAATAACGCCTTTTTCTAATAACGAACTTGTTGTTTGAACACCTAGCATTTCATATAGTGCATCGTATAACGGAACTAAATAAGGATCAACCTTCTCTTTTAAATCCCCAGGTAAAAAACCGAGAGATTCTCCTGCTTCAACGACTGGTCGCGTTAAAACTAATTTCCTTACTTGACCTTGTTTTAAAGCTTTTACTGCTGTTGCAACAGCTAAATATGTTTTCCCTGTTCCAGCAGGTCCCACACCAAAAATCAAATCATAATTCTCTATTGCACGGACATATTCTTTTTGATTAAAAGTTTTTGGGTAAATTGATTTTCCTTGATCATTAATAAGAATCTTTTCGCGATATTTAAAAAGTTCAAAAACGCCTTCTAACTGGTCTTTTTCAGCTAATTTAACAATATACATGACATCACGTTCGTTAAATTGAATTTGATGTTCTGCCAACTTAATTAAGACGGTAAAAATCGCTTCTAATAATGGGCGCATCTTCTCGGGCGCGTCCGTTACAATTTCGGAACCACGAACAGAAACATGAATCCCTAGATATTGCTTAAACACCATTAAATTACGATCTTGAACACCGACTAAACGACTGATTGATTCGGCATGATGTATTTGTTGATTTAGCGTCATTAAACCAGCTCCTTACTTTGTTTTATTATACCATATACCCTAAAATAAAAAAGCATACATCCATTATTTTTTATGGCTGTATGATTTAAAAACGCACCATTGGGTGCGTTCTTGTGAGTTTATCTTTTTTTAGCGCGAGCTGCACGTTGACGGTCTTTACGTTCAACACTAGGTTTCACGTAAAATTCACGTTTGCGAGCTTCTTGAAGGTTGCCAGACTTAGAAACATCACGTTTAAAACGACGCAACGCATCTTCTAATGTTTCTTTTTCTCGAACGACTGTTTTAGCCATGTCTGCCCTCCTTCCACGCTTAGACTACTAAGCCTTATACATTATAAACGATTTTTAAGGTTTTGTCAAAATTATTTACAATAAATACATAAATTAGTAGGTAATTTTCAGTAGTTTATAAGTAAGAATAAAAAAATGTTTCATAGAAACACTTTTTTAGTTGGTTTTATTATCTTAAATTATTTGATAAAACTACAGAGACGATCATAACAATTGTAAAAACAATGCTCATACGGGTTAAGAATAATTCAAAACCACGAATTTTTTTGTTTTTAAACAGCTCTGATTTTTCACCACTAAAAGCATCTTGAATATCTTCATCTGAAGATTGTAATAAGACAACAATAATTAATAAAATTGTTGAGATAATTGCTATCCAGTCTACCCAAATCATAAACATCCTCCTAAACCTAATTTATATTAACAAACTTTTTCATTTTTGTCAACATTTTCTAACTTTATTCAGAAATATAATCAAGGAGTTGTTGAAGATCTGAAAACATTTTTTCAGTCGATTGAAAACCACCCATAGACAAGTACCATGCGGTTCCATCGAGTTCATATATTTGATTGTTTAATCCTGCTTTTGTTTGTTTGACAAGTGCATTTTTATACACTTCTTCACTGTTTGATTCATTACCTATTGCAAGGCCTCTATCAATAATAAAAATGACAGATGGATTGATTTGTCGAATGTATTCATAGCTGATGAGTTCACCATGACTTTGTGTACTTTCCATTTGTGTATCTGATGGAATAAAACCAAATTCATTATACAAGACGGAAAAACGACTGAGTGAACCATATGTAGACAGTGAATTCCCATTTACCATGATGAGCATTGCGTCTAAAGCATCAATTAGTGTGTTAAAATGTGTGAAATTGGATGTGATGGTTGTTAAATTCGCATTTAATGCATCTGTTATAGATGGGAATAGTAGTTTTAAGTTTTCTACATTTCTAGTAACGCTCGTTAAATAGGCGCCATCCACTAAAGTTACATCAAGTATATCTGCTTCTGGGTAATGAATTTTTAGTAAATCATAGGCACTTGCGGAACGACCACCAATAATAATTAACTCTGGTAAAAAAAGATCTAAATCATCAAAACTCGGCATAAAAAGAGTTCCTACGTTGCGGTAACTATTTGTCTGATATCCGAGCAAATAAGATGGTAAATCATTTTTAGGAAAACCGAGACGTGTAATTGAAGTATTTTCAATTCCAACGATATCTAATATATCTAAAACATCAAAAGTAAAGAGGGCAACCCGACTTGGATTTGATAAAAACGTCGTTGTGATTTGTTGTCTCCCACCACCAGTAAATCCGTCTTGAGTTTCATTTAAATTAGCACCTGTTGTCACTTCAAAAGTGAGTTCTACAGCTTCTCTCGTGTATGTCTTATCGTTGGGTAAATCATTACCTGATTGACAAGCTATTAATAACACCAAAAGAAATACGTTTGTTATAATAAAAGCAATTTTTTTCATGTTTTCTCCTATTCTTTGAAGTAATCTTGAATAATTTTTAATGGTGGATTTGGCCCCTCTTCATAAGCAATATCATTATGATAAAGACAAATCTTTTTCCCGCGGAACCCAGCAATACAAAAGTTATGATTGAAAACTATATCTAAAATGTTTTTATCCATCATATACTCTGCTGATCCTTCTTCAATGACCTGACCATCTTTTAGAGCAATAATATAATCTGCATAAGCGGCCGCAATATTAATATCATGCATGACAAGAACGATGGTTTTTTTCAAATCGGTGACGAGTCTCTTTAAAATCATCATCATTTCAATGGCGTATTTAATATCTAAGTTATTAAGCGGTTCATCAAGCAAAATATATTTTGTGTCTTGAGCTAAGATCATCGCAATAAAAGCCCTCTGTCTTTGTCCTCCCGAAAGCTCGTCTAAATACTTGTGTTTAATATCTTCTAAGTCCATATAATGGAGTGCTTCATTGATTTTTTCAACATCCTCAGTTTTTAAGCGTGACCGATGATGAGGGAAACGTCCAAAAGTAACCAATTCTTCGATTGTAAGACGAATCATCATCGTATTGGCTTGTTTTAAAATTGATAGTGTTTTGGCAATTTCATTATTATGCATATCTTTAATATTTTTTTGATCTAAAAAGACATCGCCAGATTTTTGTTTAATTAAACGCGAAATAACGCCTAAAAGTGTCGATTTTCCAGCTCCATTGGCACCAATAATAGCAGTGATTTTTTCTTCTGGAATTGTAATAGACACATTTTTTAAGACTTCTTGTTCACCATATGCTTGATAGATATTTTTAACTTCAATCATTTTTTGTGATTCTCCCTTATTATTAAATAAATCATATAAAGTCCACCAACAAAGGAAATCAAAACAGTAACTGTTGTTTGATAACCTAGTTCAATAATAATCGTTTGTCCTAAAACAATCGCAACAATAGCAATAAGGCTTGAGGCAATCATCAGTGGTAAATGCTTAAATGTCTTTAACATTTCTCTTGCTGCGTTAACGGCTAGTAACCCTAAAAAGGTAATTGGCCCTATTAAAGCTGTCGCAATACTCATTGCAATAGCGATATATATCAAATACGTATTCATCTTCTTTTGGTAGTTGATACCAAGACCTACAGCATGTGTTTCCCCTAAAGCCATCACATCGAGATATTTAAATTCACGAACAAATAAACCAATAATAACAATCAAGGTAGGTAAGGCTAATAAAATAATATTTGTGTTCATATTTGTAATCGTAACTTCGGTACGAATAATGACGCTGTAAAACTGGTTAGGATCCATAACTGTCTGTAAAAAACTTGCTAAATTTCTAGATAACGTTGAAATGATGATTCCAAAAAGCAAGAGGAAAACGATGTGGTTTTTATTTTTTCTAAGAACCAATCGATAAACGATAAGGGTAATAAGAATCATCAGTGAAGCTGCAAATAGAAAATTTAAATATGGGTTTTGATACAGTGCACTTTGCTCGTGTAACGCAAAAACAATAAAGGTTTGCGATAAAACAAATATAGCATCAAAGCCCATTAACCCAGGGGTTAAAATCCGGTTGTTCGTCAATGTTTGAAAAGCAAGGGTTGTTGTTGCAATAAGGACTGCAGCAATCATCATCGCGGCAACTTGATAACCACGTCTTTGTAAAATGTTCATGATGGCTTGACGCATTGGATCCCTTATAGCCGGATCTTGTGGGAAAAGTTCATAGGTTGTCGTAAGCATCCAAAAGCTTAAATAAGATACGATGGAAAGGATGGCAATGACTGATAAAATCCAAAGAGTTCTTCGATGTTTAACCACGTTTCATTCTCCTAAAGATGAGCCAAATGAAAATAACTGCACCGGTAATTCCCATCGTAAAACTAACCGGAACTTCATAAGGTTTAACTACAAGTCTTGAAATAATATCGTTTAATAAAACAAAGGCTGAACCAAATAAAGCAATATCAATCATCGTTTTTTTAACGTGGTCTCCATAATAAATGCTTACTAAGTTAGGAACGACAAGACCAATAAAAGGAAGCATGCCAACAGTCACAAATGTGAGTGATGAAACCATCGCAATAATGACTAAACCAACGATGGTAACTGTTTGATAAGATACACCGAGATTTTTAGCAAAATCTTCACCTAAAACAGCAATACTAAATTTATTAGCATAAAGATAGGCAACAATTAAAACTGGAACGATAATATAAAGAAGTTCGTATGTTCCTTGTGCCAAGTGGTGAAATCCACCCACCCCAATGGTACTTAAAAACTGGCTGGCTTGGTAACGATGAGCAATAAAGGTAGATAAAGCAGAAATTAAAGCACCATACATCATCCCAAGCAAGGGGACATAAATAACATTTTTAAAGCGGATACGGCGTAAAATCATTAAAAAAAGACCTGTTAAAAGGAGGGAGAAAGCAAAAGCAATAAGGGTTTTTTGATAAATGTTTAAATGATTAAAAAGCAAATAACCCAATAATAAACCTAAAATCGCTGCGTCCGTTGTTCCTGCCGTTGTCGGCGAGATAAAACGGTTTCGACTAATCGATTGCATAATTAAACCAGCAATACTCATCCCAGTCGCTGCGATAATAATCGAGACAGTCCGCGGGATTCTTGAAACTAACAAAACTTCTTGAGCTTCTAAATCTCCTGAAAATAGTTTTTTAAAGGTAAAATCAAGGACACCAATTCGTAATGACAAAATAACGAGAATGAGCCAAACTATTACTAAGATTAATCTTTTATGCATCAAAAAACGTTTCGTCATTAGATTGTTCCTTTATTGATTTATCGTTATGGATAAAATCCTTTTTATCCATTCATATTTTATCTAAAAGGGGGGAGCAACTCAAAAGATAAGAAAAAGATTATAAACTACTTACCTATTTATTATAAAGTATTCAAATATTCTTAAAAGCTTCATCTTTTACGACATAAAGAACGAATCTTTATTGTTTTATGCTATACTATTTTTGGTGATTCTATGCAAATAAAAACATTTGTTTTAAGTGAATATATGAGTAATTGTTACTTGCTTTATCGCAATCAAGAAGCGATCATTATTGATCCAGGTGCTGAAAGTCAAGTTGTTGTTGATTTTATTAAAGAAAAACAACTGACAGTCAAAGCGATTTATGCAACTCATGGCCATATTGATCATGTTGGCGGAATCCGTTTTTTAAAAAAACGATTTAAATGTCCAACATATGCTCCTAAAAAAGACCACGTCTGGTTTCACGAGACACCATATAATCGATTGGGTTATCAAATTCCTATCGATCATTTTGTTGGTGAGGGCGATACCCTCACTCTTGATAATGATGTTTTCACGATTTATGAAACTCCTGGTCACTCAGAAGGGGGAACCGTTTTATATCAACCTAACTTAAACATTTGCTTCTCTGGTGATACACTCTTTAGAAGATCTGTTGGTCGAACCGACTTGCCCTTTGGCAACTTTCAACAACTTGAACAAAGCATTTTGAAAATGTATCGTCTTTTTCCTGAAGATACAATCGTTTATCCTGGACACGGTCCAACAACGACAATTGGTGACGAAAAAAGACAAAACCCCTTTGTTCATATGATTGGTGCATAAAAAAAACAGAATTCACTTCTGTTTTTCTTTTTTATAAAGCGGATTATTTATGTCCGTTTTTTTAATGGATATACACCTGAAACAGGTAAAGTAAACATAAAACCAATCACATCTTTTTCAGAGTTTGCTAATACATCTTGAATCCGCTGAACAACAATCGGTACTTTTTCGCTGTCAGGAATAACGGTGAAAATCGTTTTACTTCCATCGGCTTGTTTTGGTAAACTCTTTTCAAAAGGTCCGCTAAAAATATAACTTAAGCCTTCATATTGTAAAACTGCTTTAGCCATGCCTTCACTATCTAAAATAGTTGCGCCTCTCACTTCAAGTTCAATAAATGTTTCTAAAATTGTTTGTAAGTGGGATAAGTCATTTAAGACGATAAATAAAATTTGCATGTTATACTCCTTCCATTTCAATGCCTTCAATTGATGACAATTGATCTAATAAATCCAAACCAGAGATTTCTCCTGCTCGACTAATGGCAAACTTGGAAAAGATTGGCCCTGTCGTTTCATAGACTAATATGCTGAGCATGATGATTGTCGATATCATTGGATAAAAGGTTGGCATCAAAGCATTAACAACGACTAAGAGACCCAATGATACGCCCCCTTGTGGCAGTAAGGCAAAACCTAAATACTTCGTTACCTTCTCAGGAGATTTAGCCCGTTTGGCACCGAGGTAAGCTCCTAAATATTTTCCGCCACCACGAGCAAGGATGTAGAATGATGATAACAGTAAAATAATCGTGTTTTGTCCAATCAGTCCTAAATTCAATGATGCGCCAGCTAGTGTGAAAAATAAAACGTAAAATGGAGTTGTAAAGTCATTCACACTGCTGTAAATGGGTGTTGGTTTTTCGACAAGATTCGCGACAACTGTTCCAGCCATAATGTTAGCTAACAATGTTGATAAACCTAAACTGAAAGGTGCGAACACTTGATTTAATAACATTATAACACCAATTGTTAGTAAGATAGACATGATCGAGTAAACTTGCATATCATCACGACTCTTATCTAAATGATTGGCTAGTTTAGCTAAAACAAAACCGACTATACCACCAATTATTAATGAACCAAAGACTTCAATAAAAGGTTTGGTAATCATAAGCCAAATAGGCAATGATGTTGTTGCTGTAATCGTTTGAGCGATTGATATAAAGAAGCCAAAGATAATGATTCCATAAATATCGTCTAAAGCAACAACAGGTAAAATGGTTTTTGTAAGTGGCCCATAGGCTCGATATTGACGAATTACTAAAAGCGTTGCTGCTGGTGCTGTTGCTGCACTCATGGATGCTAAAATAAGGCCAAAAGCAATGTTCTCTTTCGTAAAAGGATTGTATCCATTTGGCATAATCGTTGCTGGTTTAGGTAAGAAAAATAAAACAAGGAAGACACCTAAAACAGCAAATAAAACCTCATAAATTGTAATGGTATTAATTCGCTTTCCATGTCTTTTCATTTGTTTTAAATTAAATTCACTACCTATAGAAAAGGCAATAAAAGCCAACGCTAACTCGCTCACAAACTTTAGTGCTTGTTGATTTTCGTTGGTAATAAAACCTTCGTAGCCCCAAAAGATAATTCCCAAACTCGGCCCTAAAATTAAACCAAAGACGAGATACCCTGAAACATCTGGTAATTTTAATTGCCTCGCTGCCTTCCCGCCAAGAAAACCAACGAGCATGACAACGGCAGCTTTAAAAATTAATTCACCCATTTTTTCACTCCTAAAAATTGCATTAAAAAAACGCATATTATGAAATATGCTTAATGACTCCTACGAGGTTAGCTGACGGGTTAAGGACATTAAGTATCCTTTCAAGATTCTTGATTCACCCCAAAAAATTGTTTCCCCCATTCGTTTGATTCGGAGATTCCAAATTGATTGTATCATAAAGCTTTTTGATAATCAATCATGAAAAACTCAATTATAGATAAAAAAAGGAAGGGTCTTCGATCATGAGATAAAACCTTCCTTTATTAATGCTTATGAATGGCTTTATTGAGCCTTTTTGGAGTTTTATATAAAGAGCATCGTTGCGACACCAAAATAAATTACTAAGGCAACAATATCATTCACAGTAGTCATAATTGGACCAGATGCAGCTGCAGGATCTACTTTCATCTTATCAAAACCTAAAGGAATAAGGACACCCATTAAGGAAGAGATAAACATCGATGAGAACATTGCGGTGAAAACAACAAAACCAATCTCAAGCGGTTTTTGGTTTCCCACCGGAATAATAGATAGGAAGACAAAGGCAAATAAGCATGAAGAGACGGCAAGAATGAGACTATTAATAAAACCAACTCGCAATTCTTTAAAAACATGTTTTTTCTGCGTTTCTTTTTGTTCATAATCATCTTTGTGCAAACCAATAATTGTAACGGCTAATGATTGCGTTCCAATATTACCAGCCATATCTAAAATGAGTGGTTGAAATAATACAAGGGCGATGACTTCTGAAAGAGTTCTTTCAAAAATAGAGAGAAAGCTTGCAATCAATAAATTTAAAATCACCGCGATCAAAAGCCAAGGTAGTCTTTGTTTAGAACGTTCTAATGATGTGAGCGAAGGTTCGTGATCGACAATCATTGCCATCTTTTGAAAGTCATCCTCAAGGTCATCGACCATTTCATCAAAAATATCATCTGCTGTTACAATCCCAACAATTAAATATTCATCACTTACAACAGGTATCGCATCCAAGTCATAATCTTTAATCATTTGAATGGCTTTATCGATGGTATCTGATTCCTTTAGGGCATAAAATTGTGTTGACATAATATCAGTTAACTTATCATGACTTCTTGCGATAATTAAATCCTTAATGGGAATCATGCCAATCGGGTGATTGTTATCATCAACAACATATACGGTATCGATGTAATCTTGATCTGAAGATTGGGAAATGACTTTATGTGTCGCATCTTTAATTGATAGGTTTGCGCTGACCGTGAAAAAATCGGTTGACATCAGTGATGCTGCGATATCTTCACCATAGGTAAGTAAGCGTTCAATGGTGCGCTTCTTCGCTTGCGTCATAAAAGGATAGACTGACAGTTGTTCTGTTTCATCTAGTTCTTCAATGAAGTCTTTTAAATCATCTGTTTCAAGTGTTCTTAATAAGATTTTCTTTTTAACATCTTCTAATAAATGGAAAAATTCAAACTGCTCTTCACTATCAAAATGAATAAAAATTTGTGGCAAGCGTTCGACATTTAAAAATTTAATGATCCGTTTTTTCTCATCCAATGAATATTCATCGTAATGAAGCGTTAAATCATATGGGAGAATTTGGTTGATTGTTTTCTTAAAGACAGCATCGGTTGCTGTAAAATTAATTTGTTTTTTCATTAAATCCCCCTTCCTACATTAACAACAGTGTGGCTGTGCCAAAATAAATAACAAGTGAAACTACGTCAATAACAGTGGTAATAAGTGGTCCCGATGCAGATGCTGGGTCCACTTTTATTTTCTTAAAAAAAGTAGGGATAAAGAAGCCCACGATCGGCGCAAAAATAACTGTTAACCATAAAGAGAAGCCCACAACAAAGGCAACTAAAACAGCATTGTGAGAAATATTTGGATTAATCGATGCGAATAACAATGTGGTTAAAAAAGCGATTAAACCGATAACAAGTCCGTTGATGAGACCAGCCATGATTTCTCGTTTAACGTTTTTAGCAACTTCTTCTTCATTAGTCACATACATTTTTAACGTCACCGCTAGTGTTTGTGTTGCTACATTACCACCTGTATCTAAAATAAGGGGTTGGAAAATAACTAAAATAGCAACCATAGCCAAAGTTTCTTCAAACATCGTTGTAATTAAGGCAATAGGGGTTGAAATTAATAATAAGAGTAAAAGCCAAGGCACTCTTGAAAGAGCTGTCTTAATGGCCGATTGCTCAATCGTTTCTGGTAAGGATGCCAGTTTTTCAAAGTCTTCGGTTGCTTCTTCGTGGTAAACGTCTAAAACGTCATCTAAAGTTACCATTCCTAACAGTTGATGGTCTTTATTTAAGACAGGCATTTCTGAAATGTCGTGGTTACGTGTATGATAAACCGTATAAGTAATGGAGTCATGATCATAAACGAATGGAGATTCTTCATATAAATCTTGAATCGTTAATGGGGGTTGTGATTTTAAAAGTTTCTTTAAAGGGATGACACCTAAAAAACGATCTTCATTATCGACAACAAAGAGAGTTGAGACTGCTTCAACTTCAGGTGCAAGCTTAATCACGGTTTTAGTAGCAACTTTAACATCTAAATCTGGTGTTAATTTAATGACTAAGTGAGTCATCACTGACCCTGTCTCTTCTTCGTCATATTGGATAAGCGATTGAATTTCATGCGAATCTTCAATGACTGATAGAATTTGTTGTTGATCACTTTCATCCATCGCCTGTAAGATATCGGCAACGTCGTCTGGTTCCATAATTTCAACAACTGCTTTTTGCTGGGCAGTTTTAAAATTAACAAGAATATCTGCAGCAACTTCAGGCTCCAAATAGCTCATCAATTCTGAGAGTTTTTCATCAGAAATAAATCTAAAAAGTCTTGTTTTCTCTTCTTCATTAAGCAATAAAAAAGATTGTGCTAAATCATGAGCGTGAATTTGTTCCAATTTTAGTGCCAAATCTTTATTTTCTGCTTGTAACATTTCTTTGATCATGAGTCACAACCTTTCTCGGGTTAACGGTTTTTTACACTATCTTTATTATACCGTTAATGATTAAATTTTCAAAAGGTTTATTTTCTATCCTAAGGCGACGTCTAAGATCATCATAATAATGAAACCAAGCATCACGCCTAAGACTGCAAAATGTGAGCCTTTAACCGTTTGTTTCTGTTGGGCTTCAGGAATAAGTTCTTCAACAACAACATAAATCATAGCACCTGCTGCAAATGCTAAAGCATACGGCAATATTGGTTCTACATAAGTAACTAATAGCGCTCCTAAAACACCAGCAATGGGTTCAACGAATCCAGATGCTTGTCCGTAGAAAAATGCTTTTCCACGCGACATTCCTTCTTGTTGAAGGGGAATAGACACTGCTGCTCCTTCAGGAAAGTTTTGGATTCCAATCCCAATAGCTAAACCAATAGCAGATAAAATTGCTGCAGTCGTATCGCCTGTCATATGTTGAACAGCACCAAAGGCAACCCCAACCGCAAGCCCTTCAGGAATGTTGTGTAGGGTAATTGAAAAGACGAGTAAAATACTCCGGTGCCATCTCGTTGGTAAACCTTCTTTTTCTTTGTTCATTCCAAAGTGAATATGGGGTAACGTTTTGTCGGCGATATAAAGAAAGAGGCCGCCTAAACCAAAGCCTATTGCCACAACTAGCCAAGCGATTTGCCCTTGGGCTTCTGCACTAGCAATCGCAGGATCTAATAAAGACCAGAAACTAGCGGCAATCATGACTCCCGAGGCAAAGCCTAACATAAGATTAAAAACATTTCGTTCAATTGTTTTAAAGAAAAAGACGAGCCCAGCACCTAAGGCAGTTACACCCCATGTAAATAAAGTTCCTATTAATGCTTGAATTACAGGACTCTGTGACATGAACCAATCCATATCATCACTCCTCTTATTTTATGTATACACTTAATTTTAATTTAAGTATACCACACAAGAATCCTAAAGACAATCTTTTATCATGAAAAAAGAGGCTTTTTTTTGCCTCTTTATTTTTGTAAAGCTTCATCATATTGTAACTGATATAAATTGTAATACAAACCTTTTTGACGTAATAGTTCTTGATGGTTACCCTCTTCTTTAATTTCGCCTTTTTGCATTAAGATAATTTTGTCACTATATTGAATCGTTGAAAGGCGGTGAGCAACTACAATCATCGTTGAGATGTTCATCATTTTCTGCATGGATTCTTGAATCAACTCTTCTGTTTCACTGTCAATATTTGCTGTCGCTTCATCTAAGATCATTAAACTGGGCTCGTATACTAAGGCTCTGGCAAATGAGATAAGTTGTCGTTGACCACTTGAGAAGTTGTTACCACGTTCTAAAACAATGTGTTCATATTTGTCGGGTAGCTTATCGATAAATGTATTAGCGCCAACATACTCACTTGCTTGGATGACTGCTTCGTCTGTAATGTTATCGTCATTTAAAGTAATGTTATTTTTAATTGTTTCATTAAATAAGAAAACATCTTGGAGCATTTGGCCAATATGGCTTCGTAAACTAGAGCGTTTAATTTTTTTAATGTCGATACCGTCAATTAGAATTTGGCCCTTTTGAATATCGTAGTTGCGAACGATTAAACTAAGAATCGTTGTTTTTCCAGATCCAGTGGCTCCAACAAAAGCAACTGTATCACCCGGGTTAACTTTAAAGCTAACACCTCTTAATACCCATTCATCTTCGATATATTTAAACCAAACATCTTTAAATTCGATTTCACCACTAAAGGTTGGTAAGTCGATGGCATCGGGTGCATCCACAATGGTCGGTGGTGTATCCAACACATCAAAGATTTTTTCTGCACTAGCAAACGCACTTTGCATAATATTAAATTCTTCTGCAAGTTGTTGGATGGGTTGGAAAAAGTCACCTACGAGCGTGTAGTAAGTAAAGAGGAAACCTGCGGTAATAATCCCTGCCATTACTTCTTGATACCCAACATAAAGAACAATAACTGTTCCAAACATTGCCATTAAGTAAATGGTGGGTCGATAAATCCCAAAGACAAGGATTTCTCGTAAATAACTTTTACGTAGTGCTGACGTTTTATCAACAAATTCATCTTTTTTCTTTTGTTCTTGGTTGAAGATTTGCGTCACTTTCATCCCCGATAAGTTTTCTGATAAGAAAGCATTCACTTCCGCAATATTTGCTCGTACCCGACGATAAGACATCCGTGAAAAGCGTCGGAATATGAAAGAGGTGACTATGACAACAGGTAAAATTAAAATCATCCATAAAGTAAGGCGATAACTAATGATAAACAAAGCCACTAAAATCGCACTAATATATAAGACATTTTTAATGAGATTGACAATCACACTTGTATACATCTCACTTACGGTGTTCGTATCATTGATTGTTCTAGTAACCAGTTTACCAACAGGCACTTCATTAATTTGACCAATGGATAAACTTTCAATATGAGTAAAAACTTCATCTCTTAATGTCACAACCGTTTGTTGACCAATTCTTTGAAGCGTGATTGATTGTAAGTAGTTGGCAATATTAGAAACAACGATTGATACTAAAAAGACAACACTAAGAATAATAATCCGAATGAGTTTATCACTTTGAGTAAACGTCTCATTAGCAATTGTATCAACGGTATAACCAATTAAAAATGGTGGTAGCAATTGAACAGCAACGCTGATTGCCATTAAAATAAAGACTAAAAGAAACTCTTTTTTGTAAGGGAGAACATACTGATATAAACGTTTTAAAATGTCTCGATCTTTACGTTCACGAATAATATCTTCAAAATCATCTCTCATGCGACATCCACCCCCTGTACAATATTTTCTAATTGCTGACGACGAACCATGTCTTGGTAAAGAGTGCTTGCTTTCATCAGTTCATCGTGAGAACCGATTGCGACGACCTCACCATCATCTAATAAAATAATTTTATCCATTTTTTTAACTGTCGAAATCCGGTGGGCAATAAAAATGGTGGTTCGACCTTTACGCAATTGATGTAAGTTATTAATAATCGCGTCTTCTGTTTTCGTATCAACAGCAGAAACAGAGTCGTCTAAAATTAAAATTTTGGGATCCTTTGCTAATGCACGGGCAATGCTGATTCGTTGTTTTTGTCCACCAGACACGGTCACACCACGTTCACCAAGAATGGTGTCAAACTGATGTTTAAATTCCATAATGTTATCGTAAACATCGGAATATTTAGCTGCTTGTTCAATTGTTTCCCGATTGGGATCTTGATGAGCAAAACCTATATTAGAAGAAATTGTTTCAGAAAAAAGGAAATTATCTTGAGGAACATATCCAATCGTATCACGTACTTGGTGGATGGGTAGTCTCATTAAATCGTTTCCATCTAAAAACATTTGTCCTTCTTCTAAGTTATAAACTCTTAACAACAAGTCTACGAGTGAACTTTTACCAGAACCTGTTCGGCCTAAAATTCCCACCATCTCTCCAGCTTCAATTTCAAAATTGACATTTTTCAATACCGGAATATCACCGTCTGGATACTGGAAAGTTAAGTTTTTTGCTTGAATACTTCCTTTAAGTTCTTCTGCATAAACGGCCTCAGGATGATCTTTTACATCAATTTCATGATCTAAGAAAGCTTCAATTCTTTCAGCACTCGCTTTGGCTTGTGACTGAATTTGAATAAAACGAGACAGTGCCATTGTTGGCCAAATGAGCGAGAAGAAATAACCGATGTATTCAGTTAATTGACCGCCAGTTAATTGTGCGCTTGTAGCATAAATAGCTAAAACACTACCGACAACAATAATCAGTAAAACAACAACGTTAATTGCTACTGAAATTAAAATATTAACTAAAACCATATGTTTAACAAAACCCATGTGTTTAGCGTATAATTCATCATTTCTTTGTCTAAAAAGCATATATTCTTTTGCTTCTCTTACGAAGGCTTTAACAACAGTAATTCCTGAAAAACTTTCTTGAGTAAAATCACTTAAGTTTTCAAAAGCTTTTTGTCGAAGTTTAAATTTAACACTCATACTTTTACGAATGAAAATCATAACGACTGTTAAAATTACCATGGGTGATGCTGCAATGATTGTCAAAAAAACTTCCAATTGAGCCATCTTATATAAAGCAAAGCCACCCATAAATAGACCGTCAAACAACATTAAGATACCGGGTCCAAAGGCCATCCGAACAGCTTGTAAGTCGTTAATATAATAAGTCATTAAGCCCCCAACTTTATTTTGGGAATAAAAACTTTGCGATAATAGCGTACTTTGTTTAAACATGACATTTTGAAGTTGATACTCGATTCTTCGTGAAGCTCCAAAGATAGTATAACGCCATAAAAAGCGTCCTGCCGCAATGACTAACGCTAAGTATATGATACGTTTAATGCCATTTTCAATAGCAACAGTATCTGGACTTGTGTCTCGGAGAGCATCAATGATTTGTCCGATGATTCTTGGTACTTCTAGCTGCAGCCAGTCGACAGCAATCAAAACGAATACGCCTATAATAAAGAAGTAGGCGTATTTTAAATAATATTTTCTAAAATGCTTCCCAACTAACATATTATGCTCCTTTTATGATGTACTTCCATTATACAACAAATATGATAATGAATGATAGAGAGATTGTTGATTTTGTTGTTTTTTCAACTATTTTCAAATTAGAACTTTAAATCTAATCCAACTACTGTTTAGATTTACAAAAATAAGTTCAATAAATCCTTATTTTTATTTTCATTTTCGCTCGTTTTGACTTATCTTTCTTACAATAATGGGCTATAATGGTTAAGTAGGAGGCTAGATAAAATGAATACACTAGTAGAACGTTTTTTAAGATATGTCAAAATTGATACTCAGTCAGATCCAACATCGACAACTTTTCCTTCAACGATGAAACAAAAGGATTTAAGTCGGTTATTGGTCGATGAACTTAAAGCAATGGGGATCCCCGCTTTTTTAGATGATTATGGTTATGTCTATGGAAAAATTGAAAAAACTGTTTCCGGAAAACCAGCCCTTGGTTTGATTGCTCACGTCGATACGTCATTTGATGCTCCAGGAGCAAACGTAAACCCACGGATTATTGAAAAATATGATGGGTCTACTATCCATTTAAATGATAAACTTTCCATGCATCCTGACCAATATCCAAGTTTATCGAGAGTCATCGGCGATGATATAATCGTCACAGATGGTAACACGTTATTAGGCGCAGATGATAAATGTGGCGTAGCAGAAATTATGGAAGTGGCTCGTTATTTTGCTTCAGCAAAAGATGAGAAACATGGTGATATTTACATATGTTTTACACCAGATGAAGAAATCGGAAAAGGTGCCAATCATTTTGATTATGACTATTTTAAAGCTGATTTTGCTTATACTGCTGATGGTGGTGAAGTCGGTGGCATCGAATACGAAAACTTTAATGCTGCCTCTGCTGTTCTTTCTTTTACTGGTAAGAGCATCCACCCAGGAGCTGCTAAAAACAAAATGGTTAATGCCTTACATTTAGCCATTGAATTTCACAGCATGTTACCAAAGTTTTTAGATCCAGCAATTACTGAAGGCTACGAAGGTTTTAACCATTTAGGTGGTTTAACGGGGCAAGTTGAAGATGCTACTGCTCAATATATCATTCGTAATCATGATGCCGAAAAATTTGCTAGTCAAAAAGAAGACTTCCAAAAAATTACTACTTATATGAACCAAAAATATGGATATGAAGCTGTTCGCTTAGAACTAAAAGATTCATATTACAATATGTATGAAATTGTTAAAAAACACCCTCATGTTATCGATCTTGCGGTTGCAGCTACAAAAAACCAAGGGATTACCCCACTAATTGAACCCATTCGAGGAGGAACTGATGGGGCTAGACTGACTTATGAAGGATTGGTTTGTCCAAACTTAGGCACAGGTGGATATCACTATCATGGTCGGATGGAATTCGCTTCAATCCAACAAATGGAAAAAGCTGTTGAGATTTTTAAAGACATCGTTCGTTTGAACGCAAAATAAAAAGTCCATTAGGACTTTTTTTTATGATTGCCATGGACTTTTTTGCAGTTTTTCGTAATTGTTAATCGAATACATTAGTTTAACAGCAGGTTCAAAGTTTTGATCAGCTGCTTTTTGCCACAAAGCTTTCGCTTTTATTTCATCTTTTTCAACGATTCTTCCTTCAAAATAGAGCATGCCTAAATTATATTGTGCGATGGCTAAATCTTGATTAGCTGCTTTTTCATACCACTGAAAAGCGAGCTGTTCGTTTTGAGTGACGCCATCACCTTTTTGATACATAACAGCTAAATTATACTGCGCATTTGGATGGTTGAGAAGAGCGGCTCTTTCTAAAAGTTTAAATATGACAGAAAAATCTTGGTTAGGTTCTTTCATCAAAATCATTGCTAAATGATATAAAGCATCGCGGTCATCTTTCATGGCCGCTTTTTCGTACCAATAAATTGCTAACTTCAAGTCTTGTTTTACGCCGCGACCATTGTGATAGTAAAGACCTACGTAATAACACGCTTCGACGTGGTTTTGTTGGGCAGCAACTAAAAACCAATCAAAGGCTTTTTTAGGATTTTTTGGTTCTCTCTCATGATATATCTTTGCGAGTGTATATGCCGCAAGCGCATATTGTTGGTAAGCCGCCATTTCTAAATATTTAATGGCGTAGTGGTAATCTTCGTTTTCAATCGCTAAAATACCTAAAGCATATTGAGCATATGGATGACCTTGTTTCGCAGCCAACTCATAATAATGATAAGCTTTTTCTTTTTGTTCTGGGTTTTCCCCAATGGTTTCATAAATCATTCCTAACATATATTGGGCGTCGCTATATCCTCTTTCACTTGCTTTTAAAAACCATTCAATAGCACTGTAAATATATCGTTGAACATAAAACCCATAATAATAATACGTTCCCATCAGATGCATACTAACCGGATCACCCGTTTCGGCTTCCAATAAAAGAGCACGATAATTTTGCTTAAAATAATCATCAGCACGATTTTCATCTTTATCAACACCAAAGCCCGAATAATATAACATCCCTAAAGCATAGCCGCATTTATGACTTCCTAAGCGAAGTCCCTGATGGTAATAATCCATTGCTTGATGGACGTCTAAGGTCACACCATCACCTAAACCATAAAAGCGCCCTAAAAAGAAATGGGCGTCTGGATGTTCTTGAGCAACTGCTTCTTCAAAATGTTTAATCGCAATGCTCACATCTTTTTTCGGTGTCTTAAGGAGATAATGTGAAAGACCTTTATCGTAATGTGTTTGTGCGTTCATAGCCTCACCTTTCTTGTTCATCCAGTTTTTCTTGTATTTTCTCAAAATAGATTTGATAGCCAGCTTGGTTTAGATGAATCCCATCTCGAGTCCATTCTAGTTTTAAATTGCCTTCCTCATCGGTTAAAAACGGATGGACATTAATAAAGAATTGCGGATCTATTACTTTCCGTAGTGTTTCATTTAATTGACGTGCATCATTCGGATCACGATTGAGTAAATAAAGTTGGTCAGGAAACCCCTTTTGATTAATAGGTGTCAAGGAGACGATAAATATTTTTGTGTTCGGCGAGCCTTCTAAAATTTGATGGCGAATTGTTAATATGTTTTCTAAAGTTTCTTTTTGTGTGAGTTCAGTTAAGACAAAATCGTTTAAGCCAATATTTAATACAACAACATTAGGTTTAAGTTTAATGGTTTGTTTGACACGATTTAAAACCCCAATTGTTGTATCTCCTGGAATCCCAAAGTTCGTTATTTTATCTTCCAAATGAAAGGCTTTTGTCGGAAAATAAGCGGCCATAGAATCGCCTAACAAAAGGATTTCATTCGCTTTTTCTAAAGTTTCAAATTTTGCGACATGTCGTTCATAATCTTTCGCGATAATGATTTTTAGAGCATCAAAGTTGCGCGCCATTTTTAAAATCCACCTTTAGTTCAAAAATCAAGTCTCTTAATTCTGCTGCACGTTCAAAGTCTAACGTTTTCGCAGCTTCTTGCATTTCTTTTTCTAATCGTTTTAATAGTTGACCTAAGTCTTTCGATGAAAGTTTTGAATAGTCTTTTTCTTCGGTAATAATTTCTTCTCGCATCGTTATATTTTCACGGATATCTTTATACACCGTGACAGGTTCTGTATGATGTTTTAAGTTGTATTCCAATTGAAGTTTACGTCTACGATTTGTTTCGTTAATGGCGTATTGCATTGCATCAGACATCGTATCTGCATACATGATGACTTGTCCATTGACATTTCTTGCTGCACGTCCTATCGTTTGAATTAAACTTCTTTCGCTTCTTAAGAAGCCTTGCTTGTCTGCATCTAAGATCGCAATTAATGAAACTTCAGGTAAATCAAGACCTTCACGAAGTAAGTTAATGCCGATTAAACAATCGTGCTTACCGATTCTGAGTTCTCTTAAAATACGAATCCGCTCTAAAGCTTTAATTTCACTATGTAAATAAGCAACTTTTAATCCCAGTTGTTTAAAGTAAGAGGTTAAATCTTCACTCATTCGAATCGTTAACGTCGTCACGAGAACCCGTTCATTTCGTTCAATCCGTTTTTTAATTTCAAAATATAGATCATCAATTTGGTTTTCTGTTGGCCGAACTTCAATTTCTGGATCTAGTAAATAAGTTGGGCGGATAATTTGCTCAATAACAGGAATACTCTTTTCAAGTTCATAGGCGCCTGGCGTCGCACTTAAATAAATTACTTTATTCAGTTTGTTTTCAAACTCATCAAACTGTAACGGACGGTTATCCAAAGCGGATGGGAGTCTAAAGCCGTAGTTAACCAAAGTTTCTTTTCGTGAACGGTCCCCACGATACATACCTCTGACTTGGGGAATGGTTACGTGTGATTCATCAATAATCATCAAGAAGTCATCACCAAAAAAATCGATAAGAGTGGCTGGTGTTTCTCCTTCTGCACGAAGTGATAAATGTCTTGAGTAGTTTTCAACTCCACTACACATGCCAATTTCTTCTAACATTTCCATGTCATATTTCGTTCTTTGTTCAATGCGTTGTGCTTCTAATAATAAATTATTTTTTTTGAAATATGCGACTCGTTCTTTAAGTTCCTCACGAATCCGACGAATAGATTCTTCTAAACGATCTTTATCAGTCATGAAGTGAGTTGCTGGAAAAATAGAAGTATAGTCCAAGGTTTCAAGCGCCTGTCCACTTAAGACATCAAAGCGTTTAATGTCTTCAACTTCATCATCAAAAAAAGAGACACGAATACCATGAGCACGCTCATAAGCAGGAATGATTTCAATAATATCACCACGCACCCTAAAAGTTCCTCTTTGGAAGTCAATGTCATTTCTTTGATATGTTAACTCCACAAGCTTATTAATGAGTCGGTCTCTACCATAAGTCTCTCCTGCTCTTAAAAAGATCATTGATTTAAAATACGTCTCAGGATCACCAATCCCGTAAATACAAGAAACAGATGCCACAACAATGACATCGTCATGTTCTAAAAGGCTCGCGGTTGCGCTATGACGCATCTCATCAATCTCATCATTAATCGATGAGTCCTTTTCAATATAGGTATCTGTTGAGACCACATAAGCCTCTGGTTGGTAGTAGTCATAATAAGAAATAAAATACTCAACCCGGTTTTCAGGGAAGAGTGCTTTAAGCTCACCGTAAAGTTGACCAGCTAACGTTTTATTATGAGCTAAAACAAGGGTTTTTTTACCTAATTTCTGAATAATATTTGCGATCGTAAAAGTTTTACCCGTGCCGGTTGCACCAAGGAGAATTTGCTCAGTGGTGCCATTATTGAAATTATTGATTAACTTGTCAATCGCTTGCGGTTGGTCACCACTCGGTTTAAAGTCAGCTTTTAATGTAAACATGTTTTCTCCTTGTTTTTATTTTATCTTATGGGAATTTTATCCCTTCATTTGTAATATTCATTGAGTTGATTAAGACTTTTTCACATCCTTAATTTTAACATTTTTTTCACATTTTAACAAGTAAACGATTTGTTTTAGAAATTGAAACTCTCTTACGTAATTGAAGTTTTTTTCATTAAAGAAACGTTTCTCCTTTTTATTTAAATTTTATGAATAAACGTTAATTTAAAGTAAAAATAAAAACTACAATCCAATGCGAATTATAGTCTCTATTAGTAAATATTAAATTCTTGTTATAAAAGGATCTAACTTATTTTTTTGTATTATCCAGTTCTCTCGGTTTGGGAACATATTTAAGTTGTGGAACATACATCGGTTCAATAATTGCACCAGCAATATTTGTTAGATGGTCACCGATCCGTTCTAAGTTTGCTAAAATATCAGGATAGTTTTCAGCTGTATTAACAGTGATTTCACCATTTTTAAGTCTTTCCATGTACTGATATCTAAATCTTTCTTCAAGGGCATCCACGACATCTTCTGTTTGAACAACCTTCTTTGCAAGTTCTATATCGTTGGTTTCATAACTTGTTACAGTGTCGTTTAACATTGTTTTTAAAATGTTATAAAGTTGATCGAGTTCATTTTTTCCAGCTTCTGATAACTCATGATAGTTTTTATAGCGCTGGTTAAAAAATTGGATGATATTGGTTAAATGGTCACCGATTCTTTCAAAATCTTTTATCGAGTCTAGGTTTCGTGACAGCCTTCTTGAATCTCTTGCAGATAAACCACGCTGGGCAATTTTAATCAAATAGTCATGAAGTTTTTGATCGTATGAATCTAAAATCATTTCGTGAGTAAAAGCTTCTTTAACTAATTCTGGTTGTTCAGAAAGACTGTAGACATGGGCAACATCCATATACTCTTTTATGGTATTCCCCATTGAAAGGACACCCTTTCTAACTAAAGCCAATGCCATCGTTGGTGATTCATCGATTAATTTTTCATCAAACATGTCTTCTGGAATGACACCGTTTGATTTGCCAGGTACAACTCGTTGGCTAAGTTTAATAATCGGTTTGATAAACGGAAAGATAATAATTGTCATCGTTGTTTTCTGAAATAAATGAGCGACAGCTAAAGTTAACATCGAATAGGGTGAGAAGAACGTTTTTTCCACCCAAGCAACAAGTTTTGTATAGGGCACTAAAATAGTAATGAAAAAGACAGCAGTTAAAAGGTTAAAGAAAAAATGAATGAACGAAGCTCGCTTCGCTTCTGGATTTCCGCCTAATGATGCGAGAAATGCTGTAATGGTTGTCCCAATACCTGACCCTAACAAAATAGGAATTGCTCCATTTAAAGAAATTGAATTAACTCCTTCTGCATTGAGTGCATACAGTTTCTGCAAGACACCAATTGCAGAGGATGAGGATTGGACAATTGCAGTAAAGATCGTTCCAAACGCCGTTCCATAAAACCAGTTAGTAGAAAAAATATGGAACATGTTTTGTGCCGCGTCAGTCTCAGCCAGTGGTCTAATTCCATCACTCATTGTATTTAAACCCACGAATAGCAGACCTAAACCTAAGAGGACACCACCATAGTGGTGGATAGAGCCTTTTTTAATAAAACTTAAAATAACGCCAACAACAACGAAAATAAAACCGTACTTAGCAATCGGTAATGCGATAATAAAAGCGGTTGCTGAGGTACCGATGTTCGCGCCTATAATAACTCCCACACTTTGCGGGAGTGTCATTAAACCTGCTCTTAAAAGACCAATCATTAAGGCTGTTGTTGCACTGGAAGATTGAATAAGCATTGTTAAAACAATCCCAACAAAAATACCCTTAAGGGGAGTGCTTGTCGCTTTTTCTATAATGAGTCTTAATTTACTACCCGCCGCTTGACGCAGTGAGTCACTCATTAAGTTGATTCCGAATAAGAAGAGGGCTAAGCCTCCAAAAACCCATAATAAATTGTCACCTAAATTAAATGCTTGATATATCATTATGTTTCTCCTTAAATCCATAAAAAAGAGTTATGGTGGTTAAAAACATCATAACTCTTTATGAATTTTACTTATCGTGGATTTTTAATGTTCGCTTGAGCAGCAGCTAAACGAGCAACTGGTACTCTAAACGGTGAACATGACACATAGTCAAGTCCAATTTGATGACAGAACTCAACTGAGAGTGGATCGCCACCATGTTCTCCACAAATTCCAAGTTTAAGATCAGGTCTTGCTTTTTTGCCTAGATCAACAGCCATTTCCATTAATTTACCAACACCATGAATGTCTACGTGAGCAAATGGATCGTTAACAAAAATGCGTTTGTCATAATAATCTTGTAAGAATTTACCCGCGTCATCACGGCTAAAGCCGAATGCCATTTGGGTTAAGTCGTTTGTACCAAAGCTGAAGAATTCTGCTTCTTTGGCGATTTCATCGGCTAAAATACAAGCGCGTGGAATTTCAATCATTGTTCCTACTGAATATTCGAGGTCAACACCTGATGCTTTAATAATTTCATCAGCCGTACGAACAACAACTTCTTTAATGTATGTTAATTCTCTAACTTCACCAACAAGTGGAATCATAATTTCTGGCATAACACTCATGCCTTGTTTATTGACTTCAATGGCAGCTTCAATGACTGCACGTGTTTGCATTTCGGCAATTTCAGGATACGTGATACTTAAACGAACACCACGATGTCCTAACATGGGGTTGCTTTCGTGAAGTTCATCAATTACGTTTGCTAATGCTTGTTCAGAAACATTTAATTCTTTTGCAATCACTTGAATGTCTTTAGCTTCCGTTGGTAAAAACTCATGAAGTGGTGGATCTAAATAGCGGACAGTGACTGGGAAGCCATTCATTTCTTTATATAATTCGATAAAGTCTGCTCTTTGCATTGGTAATAGCTTATCGAGCGCCTTGCGACGGTCTTCTTCGTTTTTAGCCATAATCATTTCGCGAACTGCGTTGATTCTGTCACCTTCAAAGAACATATGTTCAGTACGGCATAAACCAATCCCTTTAGCGCCAAATTCGTATGCGGATCTAGCATCTCTTGGGTTATCAGCGTTTGTCCGAACTTCCATTGCCGTATATTTTTCAGCCCAATCCATTAAGATTTTGAAATCTCCAGAAAGGGTTGCTTCGATAGTGTCAACTTTTTCACCATAAATTTTACCGGTTGTTCCATCTAAAGAAATCCAATCGCCTTCTTTAAAGATTTCACCGTTGGCTTCAAATTGTTTTAATGATTCTTGAACACGTAAAGAGCCAGCACCTGCAACACAGCAACGTCCCATACCGCGAGCAACAACAGCTGCGTGAGATGTCATACCACCGCGTGAAGTTAAAATACCAGCAGAAATAATCATCCCTTCAATGTCTTCAGGAGAGGTTTCTTGACGGACTAAAATAACTGGAAGTCCGTCTGCTTCGTGTAACGCTTTTGCGCGATCGGCAGTAAAGACAACACGGCCTGTAGCAGCACCTGGAGATGCGTTTAAGCCCGTTCCAATAATATGTGCTTTTTCTAATGCTTCAGGGTCAAATTGTGGGTGTAATAAAGAGTCTAATTGGCCTGGATCAACACGTAAAACAGCTTCTTTTTCAGTAATAACGCCTTCGTTTACTAAATCAATCGCAATTTTTAAAGCTGCTTGTGCTGTTCGTTTTCCACTTCTAGTTTGAAGTAAGTATAATTTACCACGTTCAATTGTGAACTCTAAGTCTTGCATGTCGCGATAGTGAGCTTCTAATTTGTTTGAGTAATCTAAAAATTCTTGATAAATTTCTGGATTTTTCGCTTTTAAGTCGCTAATTGGAAGCGGTGTGCGAATTCCAGCAACAACGTCTTCACCTTGAGCGTTGAATAAATATTCACCATAAAGTTCTTTTGTTCCATCAGATGGGTTACGGGTAAAGGCAACACCTGTACCAGAATCTTCACCCATGTTACCGAAGACCATGGCTTGAACGTTTACTGCTGTACCCCACTCATAAGGAATATGATGGAGACGACGATACGTATTCGCTCTTGGGTTATCCCAAGATCTAAAGACAGCTGTCACAGCGTCGATTAATTGTTCTTTTGGATTTTGAGGGAAAGCTTCACCTTTAAGTTCAAGGTATTTTGCTTTGTACTGATCAACTAATGTTTTAAAATCATCAGCTGTTAATTCATTATCCAATTCAACGTTACGAGCATGTTTCATGCCTTCAAGTAGTTTATCAAAATGAGCCTTCTCAATGTCCATCACAACATCGGCAAACATTTGGATGAAACGACGGTAGGAATCATACGCAAAATGCGGATTGTTCGTTAATCTGGCTAAACCTTCAACGGAAATGTCATTTAAACCTAAGTTTAAAATAGTGTCCATCATACCTGGCATGGATGCTCTCGCACCTGAACGAACAGATACTAAAAATGGATCATCTTTATCGCCAAATTTTTTACCAGCAATTTTTTCAGCTTCTGCCATTGCTTGTTCAATTTGAGCAATGATTTCTGGGGCAATTACTTTGCCGCGATTATAATAGTCAATACACGCTTCAGTAGTGACTGTAAATCCTTGGGGTACAGGTAAACCAATTTTAATCATTTCTGAAAGGTTTGCACCTTTACCGCCCAGAAGGTTTCTCATTGTTTGATCGCCTTCCGAAAATAAGTAAACATATTTTGTCATCTTATTGTCCTTTCTCTTTCATATATCTTCATTTCTTTTTTAAGAAACTTTTTTAACTAAGTCATAGAGCGCACTTTTCGCTCTTTTTTGATTAACAACTTGAGCAAACTCAAGGTGAACCATTTGGTTATTACGAACACCCACACAAACACCGTGGATTTCATCGTTTAGTAGTTCAATTGCATATGTTCCCATTCTTGAACCTAAAATTCTATCATCCGGACAAGGAGAACCGCCGCGTTGAATGTAACCGAGTACGGTTGCGCGTGAACTAAAGCCTGAGCGCTCGGTAATTTCATGTGCCAATTCATGAGGATCAAGTATTTTTTCAGTCACGACAACGATTGCGTGACGACGACCTTCATCTTTATATTTTTTAATCGTCTCAATCATTGCTTCGGTGTCAATTTGGTTTTCTGGAGTAATAATAAACTCAGCCCCACCACAAATACCGGCATAGACAGCTAAATCACCACTTTGACGTCCCATCACTTCGATGATACTCACTCTTTGATGAGATGAGGAAGTGTCTCTTAATTTGTCGATGGCATCGACAATTGTTTCCACAGCAGTATTAAAGCCAATCGTAAAATCAGTGCCAGCAACATCATTATCGATGGTCCCTGGGATACCGATAACTTTGACACCCATTTTGGCAAGATCCATCCCGCCTTTATATGTACCATCGCCACCAATCACAATGAGGGCATCGATTCCTCTTTGCTTTAAATTTTGAACTGCAACCTCGCGAACTTTCAGCTGGGTAAATTCGGGTAATCTCGAAGTTCCTAAGAAAGTACCGCCTTTACTTAAAAAGCCCGAAACACTTTGATGAGTTAAAAGAATCATATCATCTTCAACAAGCCCTTTGTAGCCATCTCTTATGCCATAAATCTCGTGTCCGTATAAGTTTCCAGCACGAACAATTGCGCGGATGACCGCATTCATTCCTGGCGCGTCGCCGCCTGATGTTAAACAGGCAATTTTCATCGGTGACTCTCCTTCCTCAAAAAAATCGAACTCCTAAAATATTATATCATAATCTATCCAAGATTTAAAAGAAAATCCTTCTGTTTTGTAAAATATGGTAGTGGATTTATTTTTCCTTTTTCATAAGTTTATGATAAAATATATTTGTTGAAAATAAAAAGAAAATGGTGATGACATGAAAAATTTAAAAGGTGCAGCGTTACTTGGCCAATCAGGTGGCCCAACAAGTGTGATTAACTCCAGTGCTGCTGGTGTTTTTTTAGAGGCTCTTCGTCAAGAGAACATTACCGCTGTTTATGGAGCAGCTCATGGTATTAAAGGTGTCTTGAATGAAGAATTTTATGATATGAGTCTTGAAGATCTCGATGAGTTGAAACGGCTTAAAAACACACCCGCATCAATGATTGGAAGTGTTCGTTATAAACTGGCTGATCCTAAAAAAGATGATACTGATTATCAAAGATTATTAGAAGTGTTCAAAAAATACAATATTCGCTTCTTCTTTTATAATGGTGGAAATGATTCAATGGATACGTGCAATAAGATTTCCAAGTATTTTAAAAAAGCAGGTTATGATTGCAATATTATTGGAATCCCAAAAACAATCGATAATGATCTATTTGTAACAGATCACTCGCCTGGTTACGGAAGTGCAGCTAAATATGTCGCGACAACTTTTATGGAATTATATTTAGACGCGACTGTTTACGATATTCCTCAAATTACTGTTGTTGAAGTCATGGGGAGAAATGCTGGGTGGTTAACTGCTGCTTCTTATTTAGCAACCCAAAAAGGATTAGGACCCGATCTTATTTATTTACCAGAAATTCCTTTTGTTTTAGAAGATTTCTTTGAAGATATTGAAAATGTTCTCAAGACTAAAAATAAAGTCTTAATAGCTGTCTCTGAAGGCATAAAAAATGTCGATGGTCAGTATGTTGCAGAAACATTACAACCACTAAAGGTAGATGCTTTTGGTCATGCACAATTGGGCGGTATCGCCACTGTCTTGGCAGATGAAATTGCCAACCGAATTGATACTAAGGTCCGGGCAATCGAGTTTAGTTTACTACAACGTTCAGCAGCTCATTTAGCATCAAAAGTAGACGTTGAGGAAGCCTTCAAGGCTGGTCAAAGAGCGGTTCGTGCTGCGGTTAACGGAACAAGTGGCCGGATGGTAGGCTTCGAAAGAGTCTCCTCTAACCCTTATAAGATTAAGTATAAAATGATTCCTTTAAGACAAGTTGCAAATGCTGAACAAAAAGTTCCCCTTGAGTGGATTAAACCACGCGGTCAAGGATTAACACAAGACTTTGTTGATTATGCGCTTCCACTCATTCAAGGAGACTCAAAAGCAGCGTTGGTTGATGGTTTACCACGCTTTGCTCAACTAAAGAAAATAAGAGTTCCAAAAAAATAATTTAACAAAAGAAAAAGGACAAAAATTTTGTCCTTTTTTTATTGCTTTAAAGTTTAAGGTAACTGATCAAGTGCATCAGCAATTGATGTTCTCAAGAGACGAACACGTAAGCCTCCATCAAGTTCATAGTAACTGTCTGGATCTGGAGCACCAATGAGATCGTATAAATTGTTTGCTGGGTCAACGACATCTGCTATCAAGTAATAAACGATTACATTTGGTCCATGAGTGGTTGCTTCAACGAGTGTTTCGATGTTTGCTGGTGTTAATGTTTTTAAGTTTGGAACGTTAATGTTACCTTGAACATCTTCGATTGTCCCGATGTTAAGGACATCCATTGTAACTAATATGTGACTAATTTCCTCAACTTTCAGATCTTTTGCAGAGCCTGGCACGTATGCTTCTGCTGGTACAGATACGGCAAGAATAACGGATTCAGATAAGAGACGGTGAACAATTGTTGATTGATATTTATCATCGATTGGATCGACTGCTAATCCTAAATAATGGAGTTCTTGAATTTGTGCTTTTGTAGGATTATCAAATTCAACGTCATCTAATTCATCGATATCCATGATGACCATCGCCTCAATTAAAGCGCTAATTTCATCAGTTTCTAAATCTTTGACAGATCCGACCATATACGCACCATCAGGAATATCAAGTGTTTGAATGATGGAGTCAGATAAGAGGCGATGAATAATGGTTGATTGATACTTATCTTCAACAGGATCAACTGCTAAACCTAAGTAGTGAAGTTCTTGAACTTGAACTCTTGTTGGATTCACAAACTCAACATCATCTAAATCAACGATGTTCATCACGTTCATCGCATCAATGACTGCGCTAATTTCATCGACTTCTAAGTCTTTGAGGGAACCAGGCATATAAGCTGCGGCTGGCACATCAAGTGCTTGAATCATTGAATCTGAGAGTAAGCGGTGAATAATGGTTGATTGATACTTATCATCGACTGGATCGATCGCTAATCCTAAGTAGTGAAGTTCTTGAATTTGAGTGTTGGTTGGGTTATCGAACTCAAGATCATCTAAATCATTAATGTTCATCACTGTCATCGCATCAATTAAAGCGCTGATTTCGTCCACTTCTAAATCCTTGATAGATCCCACCATGTAAGCATCGTCTGGAACATCTAATGTTTGAATGATTGAATCTGAGAGTAAGCGGTGAATAATCGTTGATTGATATTTATCATCGATTGGATCGATTGCCAATCCTAAATAGTGGAGTGCTTGAACTTGAGCTTTCGTAGGATTATCAAATTCAACATTGTCGAGTTCGTTAATGCCCATGACATCCATCGCGTCAATTAATGCGCTGATTTCATCCACTTCTAAATCTTTAACGGATCCTGCCATATAAGCGTCATCCGGAATATCTAATGTCTGAATAATGGAATCAGATAAGAGACGGTGAATGATCGTTGACTGATATTTATCATCAACGGGATCGATTGCTAAACCTAAATAATGGAGTGCTTGAACTTGAGCAGTTGTTGGGTTATCAAATTCGACGTTGTCGAGTTCATTAATCCCCATGACATCCATTGCTTCAATTAATGCACTAATTTCATCCACTTCGAGGTCTAAATTCATTGAACCAGGCATATAAGCCGCATCAGGGATATCAAGTGCTTGGATGATTGAATCTGATAATAAACGGTGAATAATCGTTGATTGATATTTGTCATCGATTGGATCGATTGCTAATCCTAAATAGTGGAGTTCTTGTACTTGAGCAGTGGTTGGGTTATCAAATTCGACGTTGTCAAGTTCATTAATACCCATGACATCCATTGCTTCAATTAAAGCACTAATCTCATCCACTTCAAGATCTAAATTCATTGAACCTGGCATATATGCTGCATCAGGAATATCTAATGTTTGAATAATGGCGTCTGATAATAAACGGTGAATAATCGTTGACTGATATTTTTCATCAATGGGATCGATTGCTAAACCTAAGTAGTGAAGTTGTTGTACTTGTGCTGTTGTAGGATTATCAATAGTGATAACATCTAAGGTGACGAGTCCCATCACATCCATCGCTTCTACTAAAGCATACATTTCATCAACTTTAATGTCTGAACCTGGAGCTTCAGGGTCGTAGTTGGCATCCACGCCTACTTCTGCTAATGAAGCATCTGTTTCTAAACCTTGATCAATAATGTTTTCAGAAACAAGACGATAGACCATGAGAGAATTCAAGTCAAGCAAGTCTTCAAGTTTGGCAGGAGTTAAGACAGTAGCATCCACTAAATCGAGTTGATCAATAGGGATGTCTAAAATGGCAATCGCATCAAGCATTGCTTTAATTTCTGTTCGTTTAATATCGAGTTTTTGGCTGGTATCAACATCCACTTCACTATCATCTTCATAGACGAGGCTGTGGATTGATAAACCACTATCAATAATAGCCTCAGATGTAATTCGATCGATGAGTCGTGAATCTAAAAGATGAATGTCTTGGAGTTTTTGATTGGTAATTGTGTTAACATCAACAGGCATTAAATCGCCTAAGAAGACCGTATCGTCTTGATCACTTAAAATCATTAATGTATCAACGAGTTTATATAACTCATCGCGAGTCATTCGGTGAATATGATTTTCATATGCTTTTGTTGGGGTTGTTGTTAAGTTATCTTCAACACCATCACTAATGACTTGATCAAGGGTTCTAACGTCTAAGTCTAGTAACTCAGTAAACTCTGCAATCGTCATTGTATTAATATCGATTTGATTTGGATCGGTCACACCTAAAACCTTAAAGGCATTGATTAACCCTTTAATTTCTGTTTTCTTAATCATGCCGATATAATCACCATCGATTTCAAGTGCATCGTTTGGTAAGTTTAAGTTTGCATCATTTTTCAACATTAAGTCAATTGTGACATAAAGGTAAGTAGATGTTAAAAGTTGATCTTCTTCTGCTTCAGTTAAATCAACCAATGCGTCCATATCAACATCAACTTGATCGAAATCTTCGATTCCTAATAAGTGGAGACCGTAAAGAAGGTCGTAAAGTTCTTGAGGGATAAGACGATCGCGGCCATCTACATGGACAACACTTGAAGCTGGCATGACAAAGTCAACTGGATCAAAGCGACCATTCGCGATGATTTCAATGACAGCTTCACTTAGTAAAAGTTGAGACATCTTATCTTGAATATAAATGCTTTCTAAGAAGCGGTGGTAATCATCTTTTTGGGTCATTGGATCGACGTTGCGATCTATCATTCCAAAGATATTGCCAACTGACATTTGGGCACCACCATCAAAGTCAACAAGTTTGAAGGAAATCATGAGACGACGGAGTTCCGTTTTCTTCATTAAATCTTCTTCAACACCCGCTTGGCCTTGTGCATCGGTTGGCACACTCATATCTAAGCTAATTGGGTCGTTTGCGAAACCAGCTGCTAATTGGTCACCAATGTAATCACCAAATGCTTGATGATCAAGTAAGCGGGCAACAATTGTGTAAATATAATCAGAGTTCATAAAGGTAGTGAAATCATCTTCATCTTCATAAGGATCAACCATATCCATAAAACGATTGAGGGAGATGGCATTGATATCACCAAGTAAATCTAAGGAGATTAAGATGTTTCTAAATTCTTGTTTTGGTAAGCGGCCTACTTCAATCGGCGGTTTGGTATGATCGCCGAGCATCGCTGGTGATGGAGTCGTATCAATATGATCGATATGAACACCAATTGCGCCACCAAGTTTATCAGCTACAAAGTCGCCGATTGAATTTAATTTTAAGGTTCTGTCTAAGATAATATAAACATAACCAGCTTTTAACACACGATCGAAGTCATCTTCGTGGGTTATTGGATCCACATTACGACCCAGTAAGTTTGTGAAAGTGGAAACACCCAATTGGTTGAAGCTTTGACTGTTTGTTAAACCGAGTTCGTGTAACGCAATAATAATATTTTCTATTTCATCAACCTTGAATAGATCGCCGTCCATTAAAATTGGATCAATCGTAAGGAAGTCAGCTGGAACAACGATGAAAGACTGGAGTTCATTTGCTTTATCGACGCCAAAGCTTTGAATTGCAGCGTTATTTAAAGCATTTGAAATCCAACTGTGAATAATTTTTGAGTCAAAGAGTTCTTTAAATGTATCTTCGACAATCATTTGATAGAAGGTATCGACATTAATGGAACCACTTAAGTCTATATACGTCACAGCTTCAACCATCTCAATAATTTCTTCTTTGCGGATAACGTTATTGTTATCATACGCACGAATATCATAATGGAGAATGCTTGGTTCTAGTGTTAAGCCTGATAACGCACCAATACCTTGGAGACGTTCATTAGCAAAACCAATGACGATTTCATCGATTGGATAATTGTTATGTTCGAAGTTAAGAACTTTATCGAATAAACCTAAAACAATTTTTGAATTAAGAATAATATCGATATGACGTTCGCTATCATAGCCAGTAGCCATTAATTCTTGAGACAAGTTACCCGCTAAGTTTAGGCCACCGCCTAAGCCAAGGTCTAACCAGTTCAAGCGTGTTCCTGCTAAAAGGAAGTTTTTAATTTCACTGACTTTAATCTTTTCTGTTACTGGATCTATAACACCATATTTAGTGGCTGTTAAGCTGACATCAGCTGCTGTAAAGGTGTAATTAGAATTGGCTAGTTTTTGAGCTTGAGTCGTTGCGAGATCTGCCAATTGGTTTAATGTTGTCTCTGAAGTAAAGGCATCGTTGGCTAAATTAAAGAACCATCTTGATTCAAAGAGTGTTTCAACAACAAATGAAGCTGCAATTTTTTGATGGGCTGTTTCTAAGTTGCTAAGTGCTTTTAATTCGTCCATTGAAGCAAGTTCTAGTTCTTTAAATGCTAAGATCCATGCTTTAAATTCATCCGTGTCAAAGAAACCATCTTGATCTTTGTATGACGGTAACGATTTAATAATATGGCTAAAGTTTGGATTAAGATTACTTAAGAGCGCTTGTGAGCCTTGGATCGTTCCATACAAATCTTGAACATAACCAACAACACCATCTAAAATTGCGTCATTCGCAATCACTTGGTCAAGAAGTTCTCTTAGTAAATATGAAGCGAAGAACTTATCGAGTTGGGTTTCTTCAAGGTCATTGATGTAGGTAAAGAGGCCTGTTTGTAAGTTTGAAACTAAATCCGGTGAAAGTTGTAAAGCTTTAAGACTAATGAGTAAATCACTAAATTCATCTTCATCTAACAGGTTGTTTGGTCGTGAAATATTAAGGAAAGACGCATCTACTGTAATATTCAGTAACTGCAAGTTATTAAACGCATCTCGACCCACTTGTTGGTAATCAGAATTTAAAATGACTTCTGAAATAATACCATGGATTAATTTTGCTGAACCAAAGGTACGAATCGATGCATCTTCTGCTTGATTAAAGGCTGTTGCAAGTTCGTTAAAGTCACGGAAGTTAATTGCGTCTTCAAATGTTGAGAATGCAAGCGTCTCGTTTAAGTCCGCAACTAAAGTCATGATGCCGTGAATAAAGTTAACAAAAACATCTTCTTTTAGCATGTCATCTTCTGTCAGATGTTCAGGCACTTGAAGAGCATATCCCATTAAACTATCTTTAAATTGCTCGCCATATGTGTTAAAAAGATTAACAAATGAAGAACGGAAAATATAGGAAGCATCAATATTGCCAAAAGCTTTTTCGACAACTTGTAAATCATTTAATTGAGTTAAAGCTTCAATTGAAATGGATAATGGGTTTGATGCAATTGTTGTTAAGTGATCAAGTGAAAGGGAAAGACTGGGTGATTCACCAACAAAGACAGCAAAATCAAAGATTGCCGTAAGAAGGTGATTGACTTCTTCTTTCCAAGCGATGGATTCAATCGCTGCTGTTTCTAAAATGGTTGGAATATGAATGAAATCTTCTACTGCTTCTTCAGCACTCCAGTATTGCAAATTATACGCTATATTTGTGAAGAGTAAGTTAGAATGTTTGTTTGCTGGTGTGCTTAAGAAATAGGCACGATAATTTTCATCTTTTAATAGTGCTGTAAAATCAATTTCACTGAGGGTGGCTGCTGTTTCACTATTAATTGATAAATATTTGGCTGTTTCATAAACTAAATTCAAAATAGCTTGAATATCTTTATTTAATTCTACAGTTTGAGGAACATATAAATAAGGAATATCTAATGTAGTTTTAAGATAATTTAAACCAGGTTGGCCTGCTCTTGATAAAATTTGCAAGTCATAGAAAGCTTGACTTAAACGGTCAAACTCTTCTGTTTCTAAGAGACCCATGTTTGAAACAACTGTTAATATTTCTTCATTGTCAGAACCTTGCAATTCAAGAACTTCTTCAATGGTTGTAAATTGATAAATGACTTCGACAATATTTAAAATGTTTTTAACTTCTAAACCGAAATTAAAATCTAAAAGGTCAGAGTCTGGGTCACTATACATAATTTCAATTAAGAGATTGTGAAGATCCGGATCATCAACGAGATCATCAAGGAAATAAGGTACGGCTAACTCAATCGCAATATTAACTACTTCACTACCTTCAAAAATGTAGTCAACGATGGTGCGAATGCTATCCATGTGATTGAGTGCTAAATCGTCAACAATGGCAAAATAGTCGGGATTATCGCCAAAGACAACACCAACACCGAGTTTTAAAACTTCAACATAAATGTCTTTTACATTACTTATTTCATTACGCCAGTTAATAAGCTCGAGTTCACTAATAATACGGTCAGTCATTTCTTCATCTAAATCTGTTGCCAATTGTGTATAGAATGCAAAGTCAACACCGAAGGGAACACTTTCGATAAAGAGTTTAATACCAACAATATCATCGATAATTTGCGAAACCCATTGTGGGTTTTGCAAATCAAATAGCTGATCTATTTGGTTAATATTATCGTAAATATCTGATAAATGTGTCTCACCAAATTCTTCAGAAAAAATGGTGTCAATTAATAAAGCAATTTGGTAGAAGTCACTTTCTTCACCGACAAAAAATTCGGGATTATCAAGAATAAAGGCAAAACGATCTTGCAAATAGTCTTCTCTGTCTTCTTGAGCAATCCAAGTAATTTGCTTTTGAACGTCATCAAGCGTCGTCAAGTAATCGATCGCAATGTTTAATAATGTTAGTGTTTGAATATCACCAATTCGGCGGAAAATATTCGAAAGCAGGGTTGCTTCTTCTGGTGATAGTTCTGCGATAAGTTCGGGATTTGTAATCAATGTTTGCCATTCGCCAACGGATCTAAATTGAAGGGCTGCTTCAAGGACACCATATATATTTCCAAGTTCATCATCCCAAGAAATTTGATAAAACAGCTCTAAAGCCTCTGAAGATGCTTCACGTTCATCTAAACGAACCCCATCAAGCATTTCTGGAATTAAACTGCTAACTCCATAACGAGCTGCTGCTGGAATAATGTATTGGATTAAATCACTTCTGCCTAAGTATGTGAAAACTTGCTCAACATGAGCTAGGTCATCTTCGGATATGTCTGAAGGATTGAAGCCATCATCTAAATAGCCACTTTCAAGGACTGTTAAACCAATACCAAGAAATTGTTCGAGTTCGTTACCCAAACTAATTTTGATGGTTTCCTCTTCTACTTTGATTGTTGAGCTAAAAACGCGGTCAAAAATAAACCGGTCAAAGGTTTGATTGCTAATGGTAATGTTTTGGGTAAATTTAAATAGACTTTTTTCATTGAGTTCGTCAATCATTTCTAAAATATCAACGACACCACTGGGTAAGCCATCGGTGACAGCCAAATTAGTTCCTAGTTCAGTATGAGAGGCCCTTTGATCTAAATCTAAGCCTGCATAGACATTGCTAGAAAAGCTAACAATAACAAGAATCGGTAATAAAAAAACAAAAGCAATCACTGCGCCCCTAATACCTCCAACAAAGGCACCGACAAAGCGACCTAAAAATGATTTCTTTAGTTTTTTGCTTGGCTTCCCAATTGTATGAGCTGGAATTTGTTGTTGGTGATATTGATAAGCCATAGCTTCTTGTTTCTTTAAATGTTGTCTCGCCAACATCGGTTTTAATATTGCATGCTTCCAAATTGGGCGAAAAATTAGGAGGGTTAAAATACTTTTAACAACAGGATAAAGGGTGTAATACGCGATGATTTTAATGACGATATCCACAAACCAAAGGATTAGTCCAAAAACTTCCGGAGTCGTAATTGCAGTTATGATTTGTTCGTCAAGTTCAAAACCTGTGTATTGTTTTACAAGGTTAAGGACTGAAGCAATGGAATCGGGAGAATTAAAAAACCATCGAACGGTAAATATCGATACAAGCCATAAGGTGACAATGGTCATAATTAGGTGAACAACGGTGAAGTATGTCGACTTACTCGCTCCTCTAAAAAAACCTAACAAAAAGTGAATGCCGACAAAGAAGCCGATAATTCCCCATTGTATGTAAATTAAAGATGGCATATACCTTTCCGCCTTTCTATTTATCTTTTAACTTATTCTATCAAATCATATAATATATCACAACCAAGAAGGCAAAAAAATGGTGTTTTTGCACCTAATTACTAAAAACGGTTGTGAAATTGGAATAAACGACTAGAATTGCAGCAATACCATCTTAAATGGATTCAATTTTCTCAATAATAAACGTCGTTTTTCCTTGATAGACGTTTTGCTTGATTGTAAAAAGTTTTGCTTCTTCATCCAAAAGGGGTTGGTATTTCAAATAATTATCAGAAAAGAGGGTGCCCTCTAGCTGATGTTGGCCATCATCAATCGTCAAAAATGCCATCGGTTTTCCTTGTTTAGTTTTAATCGTCTTTTGTCTAGTAATAAAGCCCAAAACTCGAGAAAGTTGTTTAGTATAGGCCGTTTCGAGTTGATCTAGTTGATGCTCTTTAATATACGCCTCATATTTTACTAACGGATGATATTTTAAATTTAAATTTAAAGCTTCTTTTTCTAAATCAGAAAGTTGTTTGAATGGATACTCCGGATACGTTTGCATTTTAAAATCTACAATATATTTTTCATAACCGGAAACTTCCGTTTTTTTATTTTCAACCATGGTGTGGTGGGTTAAATTAAATGTATCTAAAGCCCCACTATGAATTAGCATTTCCATGTTTCGATCATTAATAAGACCGACCATGCGGTTTTTGAAATCAAAGAAATCAGTAAAGGGGCCTTTGTTTCTTTCTGTCAAAATTTTTTGAACCTGGGTTTTACCCAAACTTTTTATTTGTGTCAAAGGCATTAAAATAGTTTTACCGTCTTGAATAAAGCGGTCCGTTGAACGATGGATATCGGGCCCTAAAACCAGGATATTGTTTTTTCTTAAGTCCGTTACATATTGTTGAATTGCTTGTTGGCTGCCAATGACGTGTGTGAGTAATACCGACATAAACTGAAGATAATAATTAGCTTTTAAGTACGCCATTTGGTAGGCAACTAAACTATAGGCAACGCTGTGGCTTCGGTTAAAACCGTAGTCCGCAAATTTAACAATTAAATCATAAATTTCTTCTGCAATGCGCTGAGTTAAGTTTTTTGCTAGACATTTTTCGATAAAACGAATCCGTTCTTCTTCTAAGACTGTTTTATCTTTTTTAGAAATAGCACGACGGATTAAATCTGCTTCTGCTAGTGAATAACCCGCAAATTCATGAAGAATTCGCATGATTTGTTCTTGATAAACAATAATGCCATACGTTGGTTTTAAAATCTTTTCTAATTGAGGATGGATATCAGCATAAGCCTTGCCGTTTCTTCTAGCAATATATTCATCGATATTTTCCATTGGGCCTGGACGAAAGAGAGCTAAAAGAGCAATGATATCTTCAAAATTTTTCGGTTTTAATTTCGTTAAAACATTTTTCATCCCACTCGATTCAAGTTGAAAAACACCGTCGGTGTCGGCTCGACTTAAAAGTTGGTATGTTTTTTTATCTGTCAAAGGAATATCCTTTAACAAAAAGTTACGATCTATATCGGTTATTAGGCGTACAACATCTTCAATAATTTGTAAATTACGAATGCCTAAAAAATCGATTTTTAAAAGCCCCAACCCTTCTAATTCGGTGGCTTCAAATTGTGATTGATAATAACCGTCGGCACCTTCTTGAAGCGGAATTGTTTTTGTTAAATCTTGTTTTGATAAAATCATTCCTGCTGCGTGGGTTCCACTGTTTCTTGGTAATCCTTCAATTCTTTTTGCGACATCAAGTAAGCGTATGGTTTCTTGATCAGTTGTATCGATTTGGTCGTTTAAAACACGTTTAATAATTGCATTTACACGTGATAAATCAATCTTCATAACACGAGCGATATCACGGATAGACGAGCGCAAGGCAAACGTTCCAAAAGTAATAATTGAAATGACATGATTTTTTCCATATTTTTCTTGAACATAACGGATGACTAAGTCCCGCTTATGATCAGGAAAATCAAGATCGATGTCTGGCATTGTAATACGTTCAGGATTTAAAAACCGTTCAAATAATAAGTCGTATTCAAGTGGATCAATATCCGTGATTCCTAAACAGTATGCAACTAAAGAACCTGCCGCAGATCCACGTCCAGGACCTACTAAGATATCGTTCATTTTTGCGTATCGGACAAAATCAAAAACAATTAGAAAATAATGATCAAAGCCCATTTGATGAATGATTTCCAATTCATAAAGAAGTCGTTCTTGATATAGTTTATGATTTTTATTTGTTTCCTCTAAACGCTTGCTTAAGCCTTTAATCGCTAATGCTTTTAAATATTCGTTTGCTGGTGCACCAGCAACATCGTATGTAGGCATTTCAAACTTAGGTGCTTGCCATTGGAAAGAGATGAGTTCAACCAATTGTTTCTGATATGTAAACACTTCAGGATAATCAATAAAACGTTTTTCTATTTCCGCTTTTGAAAGAAAGTGATATTGGCCGTCATCTGGAAGTTGATTATTTTCATTTTCAATTTGGATTAATGCCTCATAAACCGGACGATCTTCTACATGTAAATAAGCGGTTTGATGCAAAGGTACAACACCAACACCATTTAATTTGGTTAAATCAAAAGTGCGGGGGGTTATCATAACTTCTTCGTCTAAATGATCAAGCGATAAACCAACATAAAAGTGGGAAAAAGCGGTTGTCAATTGTTGTAAATAGGTTTCGGCTTGGGCCACATCATTTTGATAAATGAGTTTATGAATAATGGATCGATTCGTCGCGATAAAAACCAATCCTTCTTGATGTGCTATAAGGTCATCATATGAGAGTTTTTCTTGGTTTTTTAACAGACTAATTTTTAAGATATTTTGATAACCAATGTTATTTTTAACAAAGACTAAAAACTCGGTTTGATTTAAATCAAGAGCAACCGATAAACGCAATCCTAAAAGTGGTTTTATTTGATATTTTTGTGCTTCTCGATAAAAATGAAGCATACCATGAAATTGCTCATCTGAGAGAGCTAAAAAAGGGTAACCTTTTTCTTTGGCAGTCTTCACCAATAATTCCATTGGAATCATATTTTTGAGCATTGAATATTCACTTTGGATATAAAAAACACTCATGAAATCACCTCTCTTTATTATACATGGTTTTAAGGGATAAACGAAAATAAAAAAATGCTAGAGTTAGCATTTTAATATTTTGCAAATTCACGACCAAATTGAAGGCAATCTTCTTCTTCCTCTGGACTTGGTGTTGAATTTATTTTCAGTCCAGGTTCAAATAAATTGAGGTTTAGATCTTGAACTCTTTCAATCCAAGCATCCATCCATTCACCATCACCCCATCCATAAGAACCAAATAAAGCTATTTTGCGGCTATCTAGTTGATTTTCTATCTCTTCAAAAAAGGGTTCAAATTCGTCTTCTTCTAATATTTCTAATCCCATTGAAGGGCATCCAAAAGCAATTTTTTCATATGTTAGAGCTTCATCAACATCAATTTCATCGACTTGACGCAAAGTGACATCCAATCCTTCTAAGACTAAACCTTCTGCAATCTTTTCAGCCATCATTTCAGTATTGCCGGTACCTGTCCAATAAACAACTAACACTTTTTCCATGAATACACACTCCTTAGGCTTTTTCTATGCCTTTTTATTATATTCAATTTATAAAAGGTTGTCAAAACATACAATTAGGACTTTTTGATTACTATAAAAATTAAAATACCTGCAATAATAGTAACCGAGAGGATGGGAATGAAATCACTGAATTGAAAAAGATTTGGCGGAGTTTCAATAAAAAGGAATCTAGAAAAAGTGGTTTCATTCCCAAACACATCTATAACGACATAAGTGATTTCATAAACCCCTGACGCCGATGTGTCAATGATTTGCGGCGAGTAATAAATCGAAAATGTTTCTGCTTCTGTTTCAACATGTAAATCCTTTAACAAATCAATTGTTTCAAATCGTTGAATTTTTAATGAAGATCCTGTAACAACCGGTGGTGTTAAATTTTGAATTAAGATATGCAGTGTTTCAATATTTTTATTTCCTGATTGATCAAAAATAGTATAGGTCACTTCATAAAATCCGGGTTGGTTCATATCAAGATTTGTCTCGATTGTTACATCTAAAACTGTTAAAACATCATAATTATCACTCACTGAAGATATGTATGAAAGCAAGTCTGGTTCGGAATCATTTATATTAAACGTCTCAATTGAAGTTTTTAGATCAATTAAAGGCGGCTCGATATCGACAACTAAAATTTCCGCAAAATAAAATGATTTGTTGCCGGATTTGTCGGTAGCTCTAACTGGAAGTTCATAAATTCCAATTTTTTGATAGTCGATTTTACTGTCATCAAATATGATCTGAATATCATGCTCATCATATGCGTCAAAAATACGAAAATATGCTTTAAATTCAGGTGGTTCAAAATCAATGATAATAATATCAATTAATTGTTCAATTTCAGGAGGTATTGAGTCTACAACTGTTAATGTTGTTTCAAAAATCGTTGTATTCTTTTGTAGATCTTGGACTTCTACCGTTAAGAGAAAAAGTCCGATTTGATTAAATTTACAGTTATGTTTATAAGTAATTTTTAAATCTTCTGAACTTGTGAAATTGTCTTTAAAAATAAAATAGTGACTCAGTTGGAGTGGCTCTTGACCTACTTCAAACACGAGTGGTGTTTGAATAGTTACATCTGGTTTTGTTCGATCAACCACCTCAACCGTCATTGACTGACTCGTCTGGTTTCCCGAATGATCGCTAATTGAAAATGTCATTTGGTATTTACCCAACCGAGCTGTATTGATATCGTGCCAAATATGAACTTGTTCTAGACTTAATTCATCGTAATTATCTTTTAATAAAATAATGTATTTTTCTAAATCTTGACGAGATAATAAAGCATGAACTTCAATAGGTTCTGGTGATGATTGCAAAATAAGTTGGGGCGCTTTTGTATCTTGTACTAATAGATAATATGTTTTTTTTGTTTGATTAGATGAACGGTCTGTAGCAGTTATCGTAATGGGATAACTTCCAACGACACGATGATTTAGTTGTGATAAATCGACTTCTGGTGATATTAAATTGTCATAGTTATCTGTAATGGTAAAATATCGGTTAAAATCAAAAGATTCATGAACCTCAAGAATCAAGGGATTTTTTAATGTAATTGTTGGAGGTGTTCGATCTACTACAACGACTGGATGATATTTTTTTGTGATATTAAATGATGAATCCATCAGTTCGTAAATAACAAAGTAATTGCCGACAACTTGCGGGTTTACTTGGCTACTATCGACAGAGAGTTTTAGTTTTTTTATTTCATCATAATTATCTTCATATAATACATCTGTTTCAAAATTAGGAAGTTTCGCTCCAACATCAATAGTAAAAGTTGGAATATAAGTAAAAAAGGGAGGAGTGATATCAACAACTTGAAAAGTAATTTGCACAATATGCTCAAACTGATATTCTTCAAAGATTACTTTGAAATAAACATGATAATTTCTTACATGCGATGTGCTGATGACACTAATAAATGTGCGATTGACTCCATTGCGAATATATTTCGGTGTTGTAGATTTGATCTCATTTCCATCGATAAAAAGACGAGCTTGAGGTGTTTCAACATAATCGTAAATATCAGAGCCTAAAGGGACATTTACAACAGTGTTTTCCCAAACGACTTCTTTCGTTACCTCTTTAACATTTGACGTCCAAAAGGACAAGCCAAAAAGAAAAAATAAAAAAGACATCTTTTCACCTCTAACTTATACTAGAATGATCGATGTCTTTTTACTTTTTTATTTACTTTGAAGCGTTTCTATAACAAATTGATTTTTATATAGTTGATAATACTTTCCACGTTTTTGAATCAGTTCTTGATGGGTCCCCATTTCAATTATTTTTCCCATTTCAAGCATGACGATAACATCACTTTTAACAATTGTCGATAAGCGGTGGGCAACAATAAAGCTTGTTCTCCCTTTTAGCAATTGTCCGATGGCATCTTGAATCACGCGTTCTGATTCAGAATCAATTGAAGATGTTGCTTCATCTAAAACGAGGATTTTTGGATCAGCGATAATCGCTCTGGCAAAGGATATCAGTTGTTTTTGTCCAACTGATAATAAACTTCCGCCTTCTCCAACTAACGTTTTGTATCCTTGATCTAAAGTTTGAACAAAATCATCCACACCAACCATTTTAGCTGCAAAGATCACTTCTTCATCTGTGGCATCAAGACGTCCATAACGAATGTTTTCCATAATTGAAGTACTAAAGAGATGAGGGCTTTGTAAAACATACCCTAAACGCTTATGTAACCAGTGCAGACTTCTATCACGATAATCTTTACCATCAATAAGAATTGTTCCTTCTTTAGGTTCATAAAAACGGGATAACAAATTGACAATTGTCGTTTTCCCTGACCCGGTATGCCCGACTAAGGCAACGCTTTGACCGGCTTGGATTTTAAAGTTAAATTGTTCTAATATGGGTTCTTCTTCCTTGTAATAAAAACCAACATTTTTAAACTCTATTTCCCCTTTTAAAGGCTCCCAGTTTTCTAACTTATCATTAAAAATTGTTCCATATTCTGCTTCTACTTCAGGTGTGTCAACCAGGTCAGATTGTGTTTCAATTAGACCGACAATTCTTTCGGCTGATGCCTGTGCATTTTGGAGATTCGAAATCATTTGTGTCATTGACATGACTGGTTCAAAAAAATTCAGCGCATACGATAAAAACATTTGTAGAGTGCCAATGGTAATGACCGTGTTTAATACATATACAGATCCTTGATACATGGTTGTCCCAACGGCGATATAAGAAATTAGTAAGATGAGAGATGAAAATAAAGCTGAGAAAATAACGGCACGCAAACTATATTTTTTTAAATAGCTAGTCGTTGTGTTAAACTCTGCAATACTTTGGTGTTCGATGCCTAAACTTTTTGTTGTTTTGGCACCAATAAAACCTTCATTAAATTGAGCTGTTAGTTGGGAGTTATGTTTGCGAGCTTTCCTATGATATTTTAAAATTATTTTCCTAAAGAAATAAGCTGTAACTAACATAATCGGTACAATAATGGTCATAATCAAAGCTAGTTTAAAAAACGTGATAAAAAGAACAATCAACGTTAAAACCATGAGTAAACTAGCCCACACCATATCAACCAATCCCCAAGAAATAATGACTGATAAGCGGTTGGCATCAGAAGTCATCCGTGCCATCACCCATCCTTGAGGTGTTTGGTCAAAATAACTAAAGGATAGACGTTGAAGGTTTTTAAAAGCTTGTCTTCTAAGTTCATAAGAAATTTCCGCTTCAATCGCTCCTGCTTGATGAATAAAACCCCAAACTGTAAAACCAAAAGCAACACCCATTAATATATAAATAGCAGCAAAATAGGGAAGTGTTTCATATGATTTACCAACAAAAAAGGTGTCGATTGCATACCTGTTAATTAAAGGAATTAAAACATCTAAAACCGTTAAGGAAAACGAGAAAATAATTAGTAACGTCACACGTTTTTTTGATGAAAAAACAAGGCGAATAATTTTTTTCCACGTTGACAAATGGATTTTATAATCCACATCTCTTACTTCATCATGTTGCATCGGTATCACCACCTTTTGCTGTTTCAAAAAAGGATGCTTCGAGTTCACCTTGAATATCCCATAACGTTTTATATAACCCTGGTTGTTTAGATAGTTCTTCATGGGTTCCAATGGCTTGAATCGCACCTTGGTCTAAAATAATAATTTTATCTGCTTCTTTCGCTGTGGTAATTCGGTGTGTAATAATAATCGTTGTATGTCTTTGGTCTTTTGCAAGGAGTGCTCGTCTAATCATTGCATCAGTCTCAGTATCTACAGCACTAAGAGCATCGTCAAAGATTAAAATAGGCTTTTGATGAACAAGCACACGAGCAATTGCTACTCGTTGTTTTTGACCACCTGATAGTGTCGTCCCTTTTTCACCAACAACCGTATCATATCCTTTTTTAAAGGAATTAATATCTTTTTCTAAAGCAGCGATTTGAGCTGCTTTAACCACTTGATCTTTTTGAAGATATGCGTGACCAATTGTAATATTTTCATATACTGTTTTTGAATATAAAAATGGATCTTGTAAAACAACACCCGTGTGACTTCGGATATGTTTTTTCGCAATGTCTTTGAGAGGGGTGTCGTCAATTAAAATGTCACCTTCTTGATATTCATGCATCCGCAACAAAAGATTAATAATGGTTGACTTACCACTACCTGTACGGCCAATAAGGGCAACAGTTTCACCCGCTTCGATAATAAAATTGACCTTTTTCAAAAGATGCTCGCTCGTTTCATTAAATTTAAAAGAAACATCTTTAAATTCGATTCGTCCTTTTATTTCAGGTGTTAAGGTTCCATCAATTTCATATTCACTTGGTTTTTCTAAAATTTCATAAATTCGATCAGATGCAACCAAAGCTTTTCCATAAGAATTAATAATTCTTCCTAACATTCTAAGAGGCCAAATTAACATTCCAACTAATGCCAATGACGCTATGACACCAGCTGCATCCATCGTTTGGTTCCGCACATTAAAAATACCAATACCAATAACGAGCAAGTATTGCATAAAAGCAACAAAATCCATGGAACCCCAATAAACAGCCGAAATTTTGTTTGCTTTAATAAGTGCATCGCGATAGGTTTCATTTTTAACATTCATTTTTTCAATTTCAAAGGGTTCGTTACCAAAGGCGCGAACAACTCTTGAACCCGAAAGGTTTTCTTGAACAACAGTCATCATTGCCGATTCGGCTTCTTCAATATTTTTAAATAATTTATCAATCTTTAAAAAATAGATAATTGATGAGGCAGCGATGAGAGGTGTCAATGACAATGATAACCACACCATTGTTGGACTAATAAAATATAGTTGATACGCACCAAAAAATAAGGTTGCGATTAAATAAATAAAATCTAAAAGCGATGTGCTTAAAAAGAATGTCGTCGTTTCTATGTCTGTAGTCGACCTTTGAATTAAGTCGCCGGTATCAGCGTTATTATGAAATTCAAAGTTTAGATCTTGGATATGACTAAACATTTTCTTTCTTAAATTTTCAGCTGTTCCTTCGAGTAAGTAGCCTTTGAGCCATAATTCAAAAAATCGCAATGTAAAGCGAAAAAGTTGGAGCAACAACAAGGATATAACAATTCTTAAAACAATGTTTAGAACCTCTTGGTCAACGGTTAGAAACCGAATAATAAAAATCGGTAAATTGACTTCACCGACATTCACACTCGTATCTGCAACACCTGGTTGTGCTAGCAATGTTTTAATTAAGTATTGAGTAAATAAAGGGACATTGGAGTAAGTGAATTGATGAATAATCGTTAATAACGCGGTGATAAAAAAAACAAAGTAAAATCCTTTGGCAATTCGAAATAATTTGACTGTTCGCATTTCACACCTCCTATCAACCTATATTAGTATATATTAACCTATATATTTAGTCAATACTATTTGCACGGTTAAGCGAAAAAAAACAGATTAGTTAATCTGTTTTATGCTTTCGAATACATCATTTGATTTATTTTAATTGAATAGTTTCGATACATGTAAACAACATCTTTGTACATGTGATGTTTTGTAAGAATTTGATCTGCTTCTGACATGAAAAATTGGAGAATCTCTAAGTCTTCTGTCAAGCGGTTGATGTTGACAACATCTCTTTTAAAATAGGATAACATTTGTTCTTTATCGTTGCTATACTTAAACTTAAAATGTCTTTTTAGTTTATCAAAAGTCGGACAAACAAATTCATGTTGATCTTTAATGATTTTAAGAATTGATTTTACATCATCTAATTTACTCAAAATCATTAGATGTAGAATTAAACAATCTATGCTCGTTTTAAAACAACGTTGGCTGTATACTTTTGCTTCTTCTAATTGATTGTTCACGTAATAAAAGAGGGCTGTGATATATAATTTTCTTTCTTCGGGTAGCATATCAATACTTTGCAGTTGATCTTTAAGTTGCTTGTGGTTCATACTGTGAATCTTGTAAATAATGTCTTCTGTTAAGTTTTCTCTTATTGAAGCGAAGGCGCGACATTGCAGTAATTTACTTTGGGTTTTATCAAAAAAAAGATGAATATAGTCATGTTGTCTTAACTTAAAAGCTAAGACTAAACGCCAATGCCGAATCAAAATTTGGGATCTTGTACTAGCAAACTCTTGTTCGATTAGAGGCTCGATTAAATCCAAAGCATCCGTATAACGAGCAAGTTGAAATAATGCCTGAATGGTTATTAACAAAGTTACAGTATATGACTCAGTAGGTAAAGAAGAAAGACAGTCTAACAAATGATAATAATATTTTCCCATTGTTTTATAGTCATTTTTCATGACAGATTGGGCGTAATTGACAATAAATGATTGATAATCATTTAATAAATACCGTCCTAAAATTTCTTTCTCAAGAGGGTTTTTTTCTAATAAGGCGACCACAATTTTTTCTAAATCTTTTTGGAACACTGCATCAGATTCTGCTAAATAATCATAATCTGATGATAAATCTAAACGCTCTCTTAATTTATCTGAGAATTCAGGATTAGGCTTAATCAAGTTGTTCTCAACTTTCGATAAATAAGATAAACTACAAATGTTTTCGCTTGCTTCCTCAAGAGTCATTTGCAACTCTCTCCTCCGATACTTAATAGCGGAGCCAAAAGGTAGTTCGACATGTGTCATCATCATCTGTCGTCTTTTAATAAGGGTTTTTAGTTCGATTAAATTAATATACACGAAAAAAAGTTCTCCTTGCATTTTTTAATGTAATCGTATCATAAGTTTAAAAATAATCTGTTAAAATGTAGAAAAAAAAGTGAACTTAATCGTTCACTTTGTTACGAAACAGGGATTTCTTCTCAAATGTGCAAATATCATAAAATGGACAACTATAACATTTAGGGTTTCTAGCTAAGCAATGGTAGCGTCCAAAATGAATAAATTGGTGATGTACTTTTTGCCAATATTCTTCTGGAATTTGTTCCATTAGTTTTTTTTCAATTGTTAAAACAGAATCTCCAGGTTTAGCAAATCCCAATCGAACTGATACGCGGGCCACATGTGTGTCAACTGCTAAAGCTGGGATACCAAAGGCATTACTAAGAACGACATTCGCCGTTTTACGACCAACACCTGGTAAAGCTTCTAAATCTTCTCTTGTTGAAGGAACTTGTCCATGATGTTTATCGATTAATTGCTTCGATAAGGCAATAATGTTTTTCGCTTTATTACGAAATAAGCCTATTGTACGAATATAAGTAATAACGTCTTCTTCTTTTGCTTTGGCTAGCAATTCTGGGGTTGGATACTTATTAAACAAGGCTGGCGTAATTTTATTAACTGCAATATCAGTTGTTTGCGCACTTAAAACAACGGAGATTAGTAGTTCAAAATTGTTTCTATGATCTAGCTCAACAGTGGCGTTAGGATACATTTCGTCTAATGTTTTTAAAATAAATGGTAAATGTTTCATTTTATTCCTTTGTAAATTTCATCTAAGACCTTGTCGACCTCATCGGGAATTTCTAAAGGTGTGATGGGTTCTTGTGATAAAATTTTTTCAACATATTTAATACTCACTCTTTGCTCACTTTGATTAATCGCTTGAACAATTTGGTCATAAGAATAGTTTTGATCATGAAACCACTGACGAATATTATCTAATTCAAAAGATTTTAAAGGTCTTCCTAAATGTTGTTCAAATGTTTGGATAATTTGGCTAATTTCCGTTTGGATTTGTAATTTTTGTTTTTCTTTGTTTTCAGCAATAATAAGTTCTTCAATTTGAACAAATGTTGGTGTCAAATCAAAAATTTCTCTTTCTCGACCATCTTTTTGATCTAGTGATAACGTTAATAAGCCTTTATTTAAAAGCGATTCTACAATTTCACCAATTTCATTAGAAGATAAATCAACTCGACGTGCTAAAGCTAAAACAGAAAAAGTCTTTCTTTTCTGATAAATCGAAAAAAGGACAATGAGAACAGCAACTTCTTTAAGATTTAAAGACAGCTTACGATAAAATTTGTGTAATAGTTTTTCAATAATAATTAAATCTTCTTCAAATAATCGTTTTAAAATCATAGTTCCCTTTCTTTAATGCTTCGTTTGCAGCATTTTGTTCTGCTTCTTTTTTAGTTTTACCCGATCCTGTGCCTAAAATAATATTGCCGTCTAAGCGGACTTCGGCAACAAACTTTTTATCATGAGAAGGACCGGTTTCTTTGGTAATGTGATAGCTAATATTGCGTTTGTCTCCGCTTTGAATGTATTCTTGTAGTGTTGATTTGTAATCTTTTATTCCCCAAACTAAATTTAAATAGGGGACCACAATTTTTTTAAATAAGTGTTTAACTTCTTCGTAGCCTAAATCCATATAAACTGCACCAAATAAAGCTTCAAAAGCATCAGCAATCATCGCTTCATTAGCGCCTCTAATTTGTTCGCCTCTTCCTAATAGCAAATGAGTTTTTAAATCTATTTTCTCAGCATAAATCACCAAGGCTTCTTCGCGAACAGCTTGTGCCCGGCGTTTAGTAAGTTCTCCTTCATCAGCTAAATCTTTTTGATAAAGATAATCGCTCGTTAATAGTTCAATGACTGCGTCTCCTAAAAACTCTAATTTTTGATTGTTATCAAGGTTATTTTCATGCGCATAGGAGGCATGGGTTAAAGCTTGGATATATAACGATTCATCTTTATATAAAAGATTTAACTTTTTAAGTAAATCTTTCATGAATTTTCCTCATCTTTTTGATTTAAAACTGCGGCTACTTTATTAATTACGTCAGCTTCAACCATTTCTTTTGCTTGCCGAATACCATTGAAAAAAGCATGTTCTTTGGATGCACCTTGGGCTTTGATGACAATACCGTCTAATCCCATTAATAAGGCACCACCTATTTCCGAGGCATCTAATGATCTTTTAAAATTGTTCAAGGCTTTACGCATAAATAAAGCACCAATCTTACTTCGAAAGGAAGATTTAATTTCCCGTTTTAAAACTTTACCAAGTCCAACTGCAGTTCCTTCCATGGTTTTCATTACGATATTACCAGTGAAACCGTCTGAAAGTAAAATGTCAGCTTCTGTTGTAAAAACTTCTTTTGGTTCTAAATTACCATAAAAATTAATGTTAGGATCATTACTGAGAAGATGGTATGCCTCAATATCTAATTCACGACCTTTGCTTGGCTCAGAACCGATATTAATTAGGGCTGTTGTTGGTTTTTCTCTTTTTAAAACTTGTTCACAAACAATGGTTGCATAAATTGCTAAATCACGCATATGCTCAGCCTTCACATCAACGTGCGCCCCTGAATCAAGTAAATAACGACCCCGACCATCATATGAAGGTATCATTGGGGCAATCGCAATTTTTCTAATTTGTTTCATCCTTCTAACAATAAAATGACCTCCAACAACGAGTGCTTGTGTTGGTCCGGCGCTAACAACAGCATCGACCTCTTTGTCTTTAAGAGCTTGTAAAGCTTTAAACATTGAAAACTCTTTGTTGGTGCGATATTGTTTAATGGGATCTTCTTCTCCCATTTCAAGATAAAAAGGCGTGTGAACGACAGTTAAACGCGGATGCTCTTCTAGAAAGGGAGCCATTTTATCTTTGTCACCAAAGATGGTAATAGCGATATTTTCATATTTTTTTAATGCTAATAATGTTCCTTTAACGATGGGTTCTGGAGCGTAATCGCCACCCATTCCATCAACAGCAATTTTTATCATAAAAATCCCTTCTTTCGTATGCTATATTATATCATATTTTGTTATCTTTATTTAAAATTCGGTGTAAATATCGGTATTTTGGGTTCGTAGCAAAATCTTTTCTTTGAAGTAATTCATCAACATCTTTTGCGATTGAAGTTAAGATTTTTTGGTCAGTTAAAATATCTAAAAAAGCAAAATTAAAATAACCACTTTGATCAACACCTAAAAAATCACCTGGTCCTCTTTGAATTAAATCAAAATGAGACAATTTAAATCCATCATCTATTTCTGTTAATACTTGCAATCTTTCAACATCTTCTTTTTCTGAAACAACAAAACATTGGCTGGGTCTTTCGGATCGACCGACTCGGCCTCTTAATTGGTGCAATTGGCTTAAACCAAAATGTTCGGCACCGAAGATAGCAATTAAAGTAGCTGTTGGAATATCAATTCCAACTTCAATCATTGTTGTTGCTAAGAGAATGCTACCGGGTTGATTTATAAACTGTTCCATTTGTGTTGTTTGTTCAACGGCTGTTTGTTGTCCATGGAGCATGAATACGGGAACATTCAGATTTTCACGAAGAAGTGTATAAACGGTTTCAATGTTATCTGAAACATGCGTTGAGGTAATTGCTGGAACAACGACAAAAATATGTTCTTTTTTAGCAATGGTTGTTTTAATCTGGTCGTAAAGCTGAGTTAAGTCATCTCGGAGCAAGTATGTTGTTTGTACTTTTTTTCGAGCTTTAGGCTTTTCTTTAATGATAGAAACATTTGCTTCTCCGTATGCTAGCATTGCCAATGTTCTTGGAATGGGAGTTGCAGTTAAATATAAAATGTCTTTGGTTTTTGCTTTTTGAATGAGTGTTTTACGTGTTTCAACACCAAATTTGTGTTGCTCATCAATAACAATAAGCCCCAAATCATGAAATTTAACATCAGGTTCAACCAAAGCGTGTGTTCCTATGATTAGTGAATAAACGCCTTTTTCAATATCTTCTTTCATAGTTTTTTTATTTTTTGTTTGTCCCGTTAATAAAGCAATTTTTTCGTTTTGGAATAGATTTTGAAAATATTGGTAATGTTGTGTTGCTAAAAGCTCAGTCGGTGCCATTAAAACCACTTGACGCTTATTTTGAAATAAGGGTAAACAAGCCACAGCAACAACAAGAGTCTTACCTGAACCAACATCACCTTGAATAAGACGTGCATTCGCATAGTTCTTTTTAAAGTCTCGATATATATCGTTCACTGCATTTTTTTGATCTTGCGTTAATTCGTAAGGTAATTGCTCAATAAACATTTTTACTTCTTGCAAATCATAAACGATGGGTTCTCGTGGTGTTTGCCGTTTTATAAATGCGTCTTTTAATTGCAGTTGTAAGAAAAAAGCTTCTTCATACTTAAATCGTTCTCTTGCTTTTTGGACATCGGTAAAAGAAGTCGGTAAGTGTAACATTTGAAACATTTGGTAACGACTAGGCAAGTGGTATTTTTTAATTGTATCATCTAAAAGGAGTTCATAAATCTGAACTTGTTTCTCTTCGAAAATCGTTTTAACTATTTGAGATATGTGACGATCATAAAGTGGATTTAATTGATATATCGGTTTTATTTCAACATTTTTTTCTTTTTTTACAATCGCCCTCGCAACAATTTGGTTATGATAGAAGTGGTATGTACCCTGAATAACAACTTCATCGTTTAGAAAAAATTGTTTTGCCAAATAAGGACGGTTAAAAGCAACGACCTCTAGTCGTTTACCGAGAAGTTCAATGATAAATCGTGTCAGATGGACACGAGCGTATGGATTACTTTCTAATGCTGAGACAATTTTTCCCGTTACAGTGATAACATCTTTATGTTTGACATTTCGAAAATCATCAAGAGTAAAATCCTCATATTTTTTTGGGTATCTTAAAATAAGGTCGTACGTTGACCATATGTTGTGTTGTCGCAAATGAAATAACGTTTTAGGCCCAACACCTTTAATGTTTTCCAAAGAAAATTCCACCTAATCACCTATTCGTATTATAACTGTTTATATGTAAATGTAAAAGAGAAAAAGGATGAGCTTTACTCATCCTCTAAATGACGATATGTTTGATAAAGAAGGTACTGATCAAGTAAACCGATTGCAATCATATTTTCTAAAACAACACTAACGCGACGGACAATAGCAACATCATGACGTCCGCCCACATTTAGTTTTTCAACACCTTCTTGTTCAAAATTATAAGTCTCTTGAGTTTTCTTAATGCTTGAAGTGGGTTTAACAAATATTTTAACAACCAAATCGTTTCCATTGGAAATGCCGCCTGATAGACCTCCAGAATTATTGGTTTTTGTTTGACCATCTTTTGTTAGAATAACATCGTTAAACTGGCTTCCATATATATCTACACCGGAAAAACCTAAACCAAACTCTACCCCTTTAACTGCTGGTACCGAAAATAAGAGTTTGGCAAGTTCTGCATCAAGCTTATTAAAAAATGGTTCACCTAAGCCAATAATCATTTTTTTAACTGTCACTTCTACTATTCCGCCAACAGAATCTCCTTGATTTGAAATATCGGTTAAATATTCATCGATTTTTGACATGTCTGTTAATGTGCCAATTTGTTTTAACTGGCTTTCGATTTGAAAAGGTAGAGCCATTTTTGCAAAACTACCAGCAACAACTAATGCAGCAGTTAAACGGCCTGAAAAACGACCACCACCACGATGATCTTGAAAACCATGGTATTTCACTTTACTAACAAAATCAGCGTGCCCAGGTCGAGGATGATTTTTTAAAGCATCATAGTCTTTTGAAATAACGTTTTTGTTTTCAATATAGACATGAATGGGGGATCCTGTTGCTTTATCGTTAAAAACACCGCTTGTTATATGAAAAACATCCGCTTCTAATCTTGGTGTAGAACCGATATGTTTTGGCTTTCTTCTTTCTAAATCTTCTTTAATCAATTCGTATTGAATTGGTGTCCCTGCAGGTAGACCATCAATAACAACTCCGATGGAAGGTTGATGTGATTCACCATAAAGTGTGACACGAAAAAGTTGTCCGTAACTATTCATGTATAAGCACCTCTTTTATTTTTTGATAATCTGTGTCATTCAATGACAATGATAAATGAGCCCATATTTTAAAAGACGCAAATGCCTGATAAATTAACATGTCTAAACCATTTATCCCTTTGTTTGCCATTTTTAATAGCTTTGTTTGCGCTGGATTATAAATTAATTCTATTACTATTTTATCTGTAACAAAATCTGTAACAATTGGTGATAATTCAGTTCTTGGATAACTACCAACAGGTGTGGCTTGGATAATAATCTCTACTTGATCTTGATAAAAAGCATCATACGAAATGGTTTTTGAAGAAACTCCAGGACTTCTTGAGACATAAAGTGGATATGAACCCATCTTTTTTAAAACATAATAACATGCTTTAGCTGCACCACCTGAACCCAGAATATGGACTTTTTTGTTTTTCAAATCGATATGATTCTTCTGCAACATCAAGGAAAAGCCTTCAACATCTGTATTATCCCCGACAACAAGACCCTCTTGCATGTAAATGGTATTAACGGCACCTACTTGTCTTGCTGCATCAGTTAAAAGATCACAGTATTCAATGACAGTTTCTTTATATGGAGTTGTGATATTAAACCCGTGATAAAAGCCTTGTTTAAGCGCTTTTATATATTCATTAATCGTTGTGTCTTTAATGTCAATGAGAGTATATTCCAAAGGGATATGAAAAATTTCGCTAAATTTTTGATGGATAACGGGGGATTTTGAATAGCCAATTTGATAGCCAATTAAACCTAATTTTAACATGTTGACTGATATTCCTTGGCAATGTCCATCAAAGCCTTTAGAAATTTCTCATCAAAAGGCCAGAGTTCTGGTTGATTTAATCTTTCTTGCGTAAGGGATAACTTCTCTTTTTCTCTTTGGGCGTCATAAATCGGTTGATTCGTTTCTTTTTTAATGATAGCCACTTGCTTTACAACTGCAAGCCTTTCATGAAATAAAGTGAGTAACTTTTGATCGATTTCATCAATTTGTTTTCGTAAGTCAAGTAATTTCATCGACATGACCTCCTAGTTTTTTAAAATCTTGGAAAAAAGTGGGATAGCTTTTTTGAATATGGTGAGCATTTTGGATTATAACTTCGCCTTTTATTTTCAGACTTAAAATGGTTAAAGCCATAATAATTCGATGGTCAGCTGGCGCATCAAAATTAAAATTACCCATTATTTGTTTTTGCCCAGTTATCAACATCTCATTTTTGTCAGTTTTAATGTGAATACCAATCATTTCTAAAAAATGCACCATAACTGCGAAACGGTCTGATTCTTTTATTCGTAACCGCTCAGTATTTTTAAAGTAAGTGATCCCTTCACTGACAGCTGCTAAAACCATAAGAATAGGCCCCAAATCGGGAATATGTTGTAAATCAATAGTTGTGCTTGCTGTTTTTTTCGGATAAACAAGATAACTATCATTATTTTCATCGTAAATGATGCGTCCGCCCATGTTGGTAATAATCTCAACAATTTGTTTATCTCCTTGTTTGCTGTTGGGATTCAGTCCAAGTAATTGTAAAGGTTTGTTTGAATTTTGGATGGTCCCTGCAACAAACCAAAACGCCGCTTGTGAGTAATCGCCTTCAACAAATAAGTTTTGTGGATGGTATTTTTGTTTTCCTGGAATGTATATTGCCTGCTTTTTTAATTCATATACTATACCAAAATGATCAAGAGTTAATAGTGTTAAGTCTATATAAGGTCCTGAGACAACTTTTGAAGTAAAAATTATTTCAGAATCCCCGTTTAAAAGAGGTAAAGCAAAAAGTAAACCAGTGACAAACTGACTACTAACATCTCCTTTTAGATGATAAGTGCCATTTATTAGTGGCCCTTTGACTGTGACAGAAAAAGACTCATCGTGAGGATATATCGCTATATCAAGCCCTTTTTTAAAAAACACTTCCTCGTAAGGTTGTAGCGATCGTTCGAAAAATCTTTTATCACCAATCAGTGTAACTGGGTTAGCTTGGAGCATAAAAATTGGTATCATAAAACGTAAAGTTGACCCAGAGGCTTTAATGTTTGTGGTGGATGTTACTAATTTAAATTGACCACCAATAACTTTGTTTCCATCGAACTTCACGTTTAAAGCTTTTAGTGCGTGTCGTGTTGCTTCGATATCTTCAGCATCTAAAATATTATGAATGGTTGATTCTCCTTCAGCCAACCCCGCAGCAATTAAGTACCGATGTGAGAGCGACTTAGAAGCGATAATTGGTAGAGTGCCAAAAAGTTGTGAAGGTCTTAAACGGATTTTCACAAATCATCACCTGAATCTAATAGTAAAATAATTGCGTCGCCTACGTTACGAACTAAAATAAAGTTAAAGCCTTCAGATGTATTTTTCTTATCCGTATTGATAAATGGTTTTAACTCATCGCGTGTAAAGAAAGGTTCCTTAACAAGTCCTAAACGTAGGAGTATTTTTAAAACTTCGCCGTATAGCTTAGGGTGGGTCGCATTTTTCTCAATTCCAAATTCAATGGCAAGGAGCATTCCATAGCTAATGGCTTCGCCATGAAGGTATGTTTGATAGTTAAACTTCTTTTCAATCGCATGCCCAAAAGTATGCCCAAAATTAAGAAGCATTCTTTCGTTTTGATCATTTGGATCTTTATTAACTATTTCTCTTTTGGCGACAATGGCTTGAATAATTTGTTTTTGAGTTACTTTATCATTTTGTTTGAAGTGATTAAAGAGATGAGTGCTTCGAATCAAACCAACTTTAATCATTTCTGCAACACCTTGGTTGTACTCTCTTTCGGGTAAAGTTTCAAGAAAAAGGGGATCAACCATTACAAATTTAGGATTATAAAAGGAACCAACTAAGTTTTTTCCTTCCGGTAAATCAATCCCAACCTTACCACCAATACTACTATCTACTTGTGCAAGTAGAGTTGTAGGAATTTGAATATACGGTTGACCACGATAAAGTGTCGCAGCAACAAATCCTGCCAAATCACCAACAACACCACCACCTAGAGCAATTATCATATGATTTCTTTTCATTCCTAAAGCGATGAGTTGTTTAATCACTTCTTGGTAAGTTTTCCATGATTTTGATACTTCACCTGGAGCAACAGCAACAAACTCTAGTTCAAAATCTATTAATATCTCTTTCATTAAATTTTCATAAAGTGATTGAACAGTTGTGTCCGTTATAATAAAGAGTTTTTTATCTTCATAAGCAAAACGGATGTATTTTGGGAGATCGTTGAGCATCTTATCGCCCACATATACTTCATAGTCTTGGATTGTTAATCTCATCGAATTTTTTCCTTCTTTCTTTTGCTTCTTTTAAATATGTTTCGATAGCATCTGTTTTTCTTTCAATAATAAGTTGTTTAATGTGATGGAGTTCACGAATAAACGCATCTGTTTTTTCGATTAGAACATCATGATTATCTAAAAAGAGTTCCGTCCATAATTTTTCATTTATTTTAGCAATTCTTGTTAAATCACGAAATGAATCACCTGTTGCTAGGACGAATTGATCGCTAGGTTCTGTTTGTATTAAACTAACGGCAATTAAGTGTGTCAATTGTGAAGTAAACGCAACAAACTGATCATGTTCCTCTGGTGATGTAAAAAGCATTTTCCCAAAGGCTAAATCTTGATGAATTGTTTTGATTTTAGCAAATTGTTTTTCATTAAAATGCTTCGTTCGAATCACAATAAAATTAGCGTTTTTAAAAATTGTTGGGTCTTTAAAAGAATAACCTGACTGTTCTTTTCCTGCCATGGGATGATGAGAAATGTAGAAGATATTTTCTGGCAATAATGTTTCGATGGCTGCTACAACTTGACGTTTTGTGCCACTTATATCAGTTATAAGAGTCTGAGATGTAAACTTATTTAAATGCGTTTCAATGAAATGAACGTTTTCTTCAGGGTATAAAGCCAAAATGAGAAGATCAGCCGTTGATAAATGGGAAAAGTCTGTCCCTAAAATAAGACCTTCTTTAAGAGCCAATTCATTGATTTTTTCATCCTGATCATAACCAAATACCTGATGTCCTTTTAATGTGAGTCCTTCTGCGTAAGAAGCCCCCATTAATCCGAGACCAACAATATAAATTTTCATATAATTTCTTTTCCTAAAACATCCGCAATTTTTTTAAGAGATTCTGTCATTTGTAAATATTTTTTGGGTTTTAACGACTGAGCACCATCGCTAAGCGCTCGTTCTGGTTCATGATGTACTTCGATTAAAAGGCCATCAGATCCAACAGTTAGTCCAGCAAGAGCTAATTTTTCAATCATTTCCCAACGACCTGCTGCATGGGATGGATCGACAATAACTGGTAGATGCGATAATTCTTTAACAGCGACAACAGCTGATAAATCAAGTGTATTTCTAGTATATTTTTCAAAAGTGCGAATCCCTCTTTCACATAAAATAACTTGGTGATTGCCACCATCCATAATATACTCTGCACTCATGAGCCATTCTTCAATAGTCGCAGATAAACCTCTTTTTAGTAAAATGGGTTTTTTGGCTTTGCCTAAACTTTTTAACAGTTCGAAATTTTGCATGTTTCTTGCTCCAATTTGAATGATGTCGACATATTTTTCAAATAAAGGCAACATCGAACTGCTAGGAATTTCGGAAACAACGAGTAAATCAAACTCATCCGCAACTTTTCGTAAAATTTGTAGCCCCTCTTCTTCAAGTCCTTGAAAAGCATAAGGAGATGTTCGCGGTTTATAAGCACCACCACGTAAAATATGCGCTCCAGATTCTTTGACAACTTGTGCTATCGTCTTTAGCTGATTATAAGATTCAACTGAACAAGGACCACTCATTAAAATAAATTGATGAGGATCACCAATTTTTACTCCATTATTAAATTTAATAACAGTGTCTGTTTTCTTAAAAATCCGCGAGGCTTTTTTAAAAGGTGTTGAAACTCTCGTAACTTCATCAACGCCCTCAAAGGCATATAAATCGCGAGGCTCAAAAGATGAGGTATCACCGATAATTCCAAAAATATGGACGGTTTCGCTACTTACATCACGTATTTCTAAATTTTTAGCAAGTAAAAAAGCGCTGAGTTTTTCAAATTGTTTTTTAGTTGCCGTTTTCTTCATCTTAATAATCATGTGGTTTCTCCTTTTCACCAATAAATTAAAAATCCCTGAGGAACCCTCAAGGAATGTCTTCTCCTATTTGGCTGTTCCTTTATAACCGAAAAAGGAATGCCTAAAAAGCAATCCTATATATTGTCGTAATCGTATGCGTTTTTGAGAATAGCCGTAAAGAATTTTTTCATAATAATACCTCAATAGTAACTGATGTTATCTTAACACAACCTAAAATAAAAAACAATAATTAAGGTATGCTAGTCTTTTTAAATATTTTTTCTTTTTAGTATTGTGTTTCACACACTACTTGTGATATGATGGTAGTGTGTAAAGCACAGTAGGGAGGTATGTTATGAATACTCAATTAAAAAAAGGCATTTTAGAAATGTGTGTTCTCTTCTTAATTCAAGAACAAGACATGTATGGTTTTGAAGTCATAGAAACAATCTCAAAAGACATTGATGTGAACGAAAACACCATTTATCCAATTTTAAGACGACTGACAAAACAAGGTATGTTCAATACATATGAAAAACAATCACCATTTGGTGCTCCTCGAAAATATTATAAAATTACGAAAAGCGGGGAAAAATATTTACATGTGTCACTTGCTGAATGGCGACAATTTCTTAAGGGCGTCTCAAACATTTTAGGAGGATATGAAAATGAATAAAAATAATTATTTAATTGCTTTGGAATACATTTTGAAATTAAATCGTGTAAGCAAAAATGATGTTGTCGAAGTTTTACAAGATTATGATCAACTATATGAAGATGCTTTAAACCAAGGTAAATCTGATGAGGAGGTTTATTTGCTATTAGGAGAGCCTGAAGATGTGTATAGTGAGCTAAAAGATACACTTAGCGTTACGAAAAAAAGAAAAAATGAGCAGCTCTTAGTATCACTTTCACCTTTTATAGCTACGATTACATTTCTTTTTATCGGACTAACATTAGATATTTGGCATCCCACTTGGTTGATTTTCTTAATCATTCCGATGAGTGGTATTATTTTCAACACAGGACGCAAAGAACGAATCGTGGCTCTCTCACCATTTGTTGCTGTTATCGTTTTCCTTTCCATTGGATTTTTTGCGGGAATTTGGCATCCAACGTGGCTCATCTTTTTAATTATTCCTACATTTGGCATTCTTTTATACACAGAAAAAAATGAGCGACTCACTGCTTTAACACCGTTTATTTCTGGGATTATCTTTGTTATTTTGGGTCATTATTTTAATTTATGGAATCCTGGATGGCTTGTTTTCCTAATCATTCCAATTTCCGGACTTCTTTTTGAAAAACAACTACTAAAACGATATCTTTATTTGGGCTCACTCATCTTCGCAATCGCTTTCTATCTTTATTTTGGGTATGTTTTAAATGAATGGGGATATGGGCTCCTTGGCTTTCTGCTACCTCTTTTGATAGCCATATTTTATCGTGATATCCAAGTTTTTATCAATAGTGATGGTCAGGCTCGAATAAACAAAATCTTTTACTTTATTACTGTCATTACAGCAATTATTGGATTTCTCCTATTAGGAATTTTATTAAACGGTTGGGCTTATGGATGGATGATTTTTCTTTTAATACCTATCGTCTCGATATTGTTATCTAACACAAAAAGTAAAATGAGTGCGATTACACCTTTTTTAGCAGTCATCATCTTCTTTACGCTGGGATACTTCTTTAATTTGTTTCATCTTTCCTGGTTGGTCTTCTTATTCATTCCTGTCGTTTCAATTATTGAAAATAAATAAAAGAGGTTTGGCAAGTTGCCAAACCTTTTTTAATCAATAACAATATAACCTATACCAATCCCTTTGGGCCCCGTATGAGCACCAACTACTGGTGTTAAATAGGCAACGACAACTTCACGTTCAGGGAAGTGTTCGTTAATTTTTGTTTTAAACCAGTCCACATATTGATCAGCATGCGCATGCGAGATAAAAGTAATAACATTTTTACCTTCAGTATCCTCAATGTATTTTTCTAAGACCCGAGTGTGTGCTTTATGTGTAGTACGAATCTTTTCTAGAGTTTCTACTTTACCGCTGTCACCAATAAAAAGTAATGGCTTTAATTGTAACATTGTTCCTAAAGTTCCAGAAAGTTTAGAGAGGCGACCGTTTTTCACTAAATAAAGGAGAGTGTCTACAGCAAAATAAATTTTGTCGTTGTCACGAAGTTTTTCTAAGTGAGCAACGATTTCTGTCATGTTTTTTCCTTCTTGAGCCATACGATGTGCTTCAAGAGCCATATAAGCTTCGCCATATGCAAGTGTTTTTGAATCAAAAGCAGTTACTTTAAGTTTGACCTCAGCGGCTGTTCTTTTGACGGCCTCATTTAAACCACTTAATTCTGAAGAAATGGTAATAACCAGTGCTTCGTCATAGCCCTCTTCTTCTAGTTCTTCAAAAATTTCAATCATTTGACCGACTGAAACATACGAGGTTTTCGGAATATCTGCTGGATTATTTTTAATTCGTTCATAAAAGGTTTTTGCATCCATATCAATAAAATCATTGTAGCTTTCATCTGCGCCAAAATGAATCACCGACCGTAAAATACGGATATCTTTTGGATAATCTAAATAGTCCAACCCCGCATTACTGCAAGCTAAAACAGCAATCTTACTCATAATTCCTCCTTGTTGGGATTTAATTCTTTCAGCTGATCTCTAATTTCCGTTAACAATTGAATGTCTGCTGGAATTATTTCTTCTTTTGGTTCTTCGGGAGTTTTTACGGCTTCAACTTGTTCATTAAATTGCTTTCTTCTAATGACCAAAGTTATGGCAACATAAATACTTAAGGCAATAATGAAAAATTCAATTGATGCGTGAATAAACATTCCATAACGGATTTCCGTTCCACTGATAACCCACTTCAATTCAGAAAAACTATTTTCTTTAACTAATAAAGAAACCAGTGGCATAATAATATCATCAACTAAAGAATTGACGATGGCCCTAAAGGCGGCACCTATTACGAAGGCAATTGCTAAATCTAAAATATTACCTCTCGTAATGAACTCTTTAAATCCTTGAATAAATGCTTTTGTTCTGTCTTTCATAATCGACCTCCAACATCGAAAGCTATATGATTATCTTAACACATTTTTATCTTTTTATAAATAAAAGTGTGTCTTCTTTTTAAATCCGAATGTGAGTAAGAAAACGAATAAGGCTCTTCATTTTTTCAGAAGATATCTTTTATTAAAAAAGACGCTTTTATCAATTTGTCTTGCTTTCATTTATCTATGAGTTATGTTAAAATGTATTCACTCTTCAAAATGATTTGTTCATTAGTAACAGAATGTAATCGCTTGTAAATTACGAAGATTAATTTTGTAAAAAAAGAAAAGAGGATGTATATGAAAAGAATGCTGGGTCTGATTGTCATGATATTAATTGCTCTATCCCTTTTTTCTTGTACTGAAGTTGGCAATAATACAAAACAATATCGAGTAGAGATTGTTCAAAGTTTTGATGAGAACCAAACTGAAATTTCTTATTTTTTGCTCAATCAGTCTCAAGGAAAAACCATTCAACCAGCTTTAGTAGATGTCGAAGGCTATGTTTTTAAATATTGGATTCTTAATGGTGTTTTAAAAAATGGTTATGAAAAAAGCCATTCGTTTTTAGTAAATGAAGATTTAACGCTAACTGCTTTATACGCGCCAATCGATAAACATATTGTCCTTTTAGTCAACCAAGAAAACCAATTGTTAGATAAAAAGTTTGTTAGTGAAAACAACGAGGTTGTTTTTGATTTTAATCTTTTTTCTAGTCAACCAGGCGAAATTATTACTTACCCTAAATTTATCAATATCGCTACCCAAAGCGATCATTTAGATATAACAGAAGACAGCGTTTACCTTTTAAATACTGTTTCATGTGCAGCTCTAACCTTTACTTTAACCGTTGACCAGGAGTCTTTAGGAACTTTTGGCTGTAATGAAACTGTTCTTCTTGAAGCCGAAGCAACCAAAGATGGTCTATCGTTTAGTCACTGGGAAGAAAATGGTATCGTTATTGATTACCGGCCAGAATTTAAACTTTCCATCCTTGATAATCGAAACCTTGAGCGTATTTACTTAGAAACACCACTTCTTCCTGAACCGCTCATCCATCTTGCCCTTGTTAAAGGACTTGGAAATCATGATTTAATATATTTAAGCCACTTCGATTTGCCTGATCTTTATGAATTTGTAGATGGTGGTTTCATTGTTACAGATGATTCGACATTAACATTAACTCTTGATCATCCTATGGTTTATAAAGTTACTACACAATCATTTAATCGTACAACCCAAGATTTTCTGACTCGTTTACCTAAAGATGAACATCGAGCTGTTCGTGCTTATATGACTTATATGTATCAGGGTGAAGAACACACGGTTTACTCTGACCAAACCATTCGCTTTGATATGAACAGTCAATCATATGTTGAAAAACATTTAGTTTCGCTTTATTTTGACAATGAGGTCTCACATTTATTCATAAGTCCTAACCAAAAAATAACCGCAAACTTAATTCCGACCATTGAAGGCTATCAATTTGGAGGTCTTTATGAAGATGAGGATAAAACCGTGCCTTTCGATTATTCGCTCCAACCAATTACGAAAGATACAACATTGTTTGCTGATTACTTTTTAAATACCTATTCAGTAATTTTTGAAACAAATGGAGGCCTTCCCCTTATTCCATCACAAACTGTGGGATATCAAGGTCTTGTTGAGGCACCTCCAGTCTTAATGAAAGAAGGACATTATTTTGATGGTTGGTATGCAGATCCTTCATTTACTGAAGACCCTTGGTCTTTTGTCGAAGATGTTGTTCTTGAACCACTGACTTTATATGCTAAGTGGGAACCTAACGCACCGGTCACATATGCTGTGCAGTTTGAAACTAATGGTGGACTCCCATTAATTTCTAATCAAACTGTTTTTGCAGGTGATACAATTAATGAACCTGTTCTTTCAAAAACAGATTATCAGTTGCTTGGTTGGTATCCTCATCCTTCTTTTGAAGGAAATCCGTGGAACTTCACAACCGATACTGTTGCGGAAAATCTCATTTTATATGCACGTTGGGAGTTTGTTGGTTCTGAACTTTATTTACCTTACTATGATGGTATCCAAGGTTTAACAGGAGATACGTTAAAAGATGCTCTTTATAATATTATTCGTGTTTACAATTTGAAATCATATGGCGATGTTCGTTATATTCTTCAAGACACAGATAAAGATCCAGATCGTGAAGGTTACGTTTACTTAATTTATGATCGTCTTTCTGTCCCTGCAACATGGGATGGAGGAAACACTTGGAATCGGGAACATGTGGTCCCTCAGTCTATTTTAGGTGTCAATGTAAACAATAACAGTAAAGGTGTTGGTTCTGACTTACATAACTTAAGACCCGCAACACCATCGGTTAACTCCTCACGTGGTAACTCACCGTTTGCGGCACGTCAGGGCTCTTCTAGTTATGGACATGTTAGTGGTGGCTGGTACCCTGGCGATGATGACCGAGGAGATGTTGCTCGTATTGTCTTTTATATGAACACCCTTTGGGACGTTACTTTTCCAAGTGTTGGCTCATTAGACGTTTTCCTGCAATGGCACCTTGAAGATCCTGTCGATGATTTTGAAAGAACGCGTAATGAAGTCATTTACAACCAACAAGGAAACCGAAATCCATATATCGATCATCCCGATTTAGCACACAAAGTTTATGGACATCTCTTACTTACAAACGGTATGGTTTATCGATTTATTATTACAGTTGATCCAACTCATATCCCGCCCTCATTTAAAAATCAATTTTTAAATTAGATATAATAAAAACATCTTTTACTCTTAGAGTAGAAGATGTTTTTTTATTGTTTATTAAACGAATTCAATAATCGCCATTGGCGCAGCGTCGCCGCGTCTTGGGACTGTTTTAATAATTCTAGTATAGCCACCATTTCTTTCTTGGTATCTTGGTCCCAATTCAGAAAATAGTTTTTGTAACGCATTTTGACCTTCAGTTACTGTTTCAAAACGTACTGTTTTTGCGGCTTGTCTCCGCGCACTTAAGGATCCATCTTTAGCTAAGGTAATCATTTTATCTGCTAATCTTTTTAGTTCCTTTGCTTTTGCTTCTGTTGTAACAATTCGTTCGTGAATAATGATGTCAGTAACTAAATCACGTAATAATGCTTTTCTTTGTGAGCTGTTACGTCCTAATTTACTATAAGCCATGATTTACTCCTTTTCCTCATCTGCTAGATGAAATCTCGATTCTTTGACAGAAGAGTTTTTGAACTCTAAACCATGTTCTGCAAGTTTTTCTTTTAATTCCTTAAAGGACTTCCGGCCTAAGGAACGAAAACGCATGACTTCTTCCTCTGTTTGACTGACAACTTGTGCGACAGTAGAAATACCAGAACGCTTAAGGCTGTTGTAAAGACGAACAGATAAATCGAGTTTATCAATTGTTAGTTCTAATTTTTTATTGATGGGTTCTTCTTCTAGTTCATAAATAAAATCTATTTCTTTAGCTGTTTCACTAATTTCGACAATTACATTGAAATAATCAATTAACATTTTTGATGCCAATGCAAGTGCTTCTTTAGCTTCAATTGCACCGTTTGTTTCAATATCCATTGCGAGTTCATCTTGATCTCTCAATGTTTTTTCGATTTGATATGAAACACGAGTGACTGGGGTGTAAATTGAATCGACTGGGATAACGCTTTTTTCATTTCGACTGAATACTTTGTTTTTTTCAGCGCTTACATAGCCGACACCGCGTCTTACAGTCACTTCCATAGAAAGTCTGCCTGATTCTGATAGGTTTGCTATTTCTTGTTCTGGGTTTATAATTTCAACGCCATCAACTCGATTAAAGTCTGCAGCTGTAATTTTACCAGCTCCTACCATGTATAACTCTAATTTTTGCTCGAAATCTGGATCATCTGAGTCAACTCTAAAAATAACTTTTTTAATATTTAGAATAATACCCATGACGTCTTCATAAACGCCATCGATTGTTGAGAATTCATGTTCAACACCATCAATTTTAATATTGACAATCGCTGCACCTGGTAAAGATGATAACAGAACTCTTCTTAGTGCGTTTCCTAAAGTAATTCCATAGCCTCGGTCTAAAGGACGGATGATAAAACGTCCTTTAAGTCCTTCTTGTGAGATTTCTTCGACTGCGGTTGGTTTTTCAAATTTTAAATCTTTCACTTGTTACCCCTCCGTTTCAATTATCCACGAGGACGTTTTGGTGGTCTACATCCATTGTGTGGAACTGGTGTTACGTCTTTAATAGCGGTTATTTCTAAACCGGCTGCTTGTAAAGAGCGGATTGCTGCTTCACGGCCTGGACCAGGCCCCTTAACAGAAACTTCAACTTTCAACATGCCATTGCCCATCGCTGATTTTGCTGCTGCTTCAGCTGACATTTGGGCTGCGAATGGTGTTGATTTTTTACTTCCTTTAAAGCCGAGTGCACCTGCACTGCTCCAAGAAACTGCGTTACCGTCCATATCGGTAATGGTAACGATTGTATTATTAAAAGTTGTATGAATATGTGCAACACCTAGGGGAATATTCTTTTTAACTTTACGTTTGGTTGTTCTTTTACGTGCCATGTTTTATTCCTCCTTATTTCTTCTTACCAGCGATTGCCTTTGGTTTACCTTTTCTTGTTCGTGCATTATTTTTTGTGTTTTGACCACGAACAGGTAAGCCACGACGATGGCGAATTCCACGATAAGATCCAATTTCCATTAAGCGTTTAATATTAAGTGTGACTTCACGGCGTAAGTCACCTTCAATCGTATAATTTGTTACTTCTTGACGAATACGGTTTAGTTCTTCTTCCGTTAACGCATTGACGCGTTTATTTTCATCAACGTCAGCATCTTTTAAGATTTGTTGAGCGGATGGTAAACCAATACCATATATATAAGTTAACGAGACCACAACGCGCTTATCGCGTGGAATGTCAACGCCTGCTATTCTTGCCATAGTTCCTCCTCATTAACCTTGTCTTTGGTTATGTCTTCTATTTTTTTTATTGATGACATAGATTCTGCCTTTACGTCTGACAATGATGTCATCTTCACTTCGTTTTTTAACTGATGCTCTTACTTTCATAAGTTTTCCTCCTTATTTGCGGCGATATGTAATCCGGCCGCGGGTCAAATCATATGGTGATAACTCAACAACAACTTTATCACCAGGTAAAATGCGTATGTTATGCATACGGATTTTACCAGATACATGGGCCTCAACAATGTGGCCGTTTTGTAGTAATTCTACTTTAAATTTTGTGTTTGGTAATATTTCGATGACTTTTGCTTCAACTTCAATTAAATCATCTCTTGCCATAGGTTCACTCCTTCTTCGTTCCTGTTAAAATTTCATAACCAGTTTCCGTAATGACAATCATGTGTTCAAAATGGGCACTTGGCTTTCGATCTAGAGTAACTGTTGTCCAATTATCTCCCAAGATTTTGACATGTTTCGTCCCTAAGTTAATCATCGGCTCAACACAGAGGGTCATTCCTGGTTTAAGCAGTGGTCCTGCGTTAGGGGGACCAAAGTTTGGAACGTAAGGTTCTTCATGTAATTCTCTTCCGATTCCATGTCCGGTAAATTCTTCAACGATGCCATAACCAAATGGTTTGACATATGTTTCAATGGCATGTGAAATGTCTGATACACGAAGACCTGGTTTTGCCATTTCCAAGCCTTTGTATAACGCTGCCTCGGTTACTTCTAAAAGCTTAAGAACAGCTTCACTGACTTGACCAATGGGATAGGTTGTCGCAGAATCTGCGTGATATCCTTTGTAGTTCACACCAAAATCCAACGTAATAATATCGCCTTCTTTTAAGATCGTTGTTTTCGATGGGATACCATGGACAACGACTTCGTTTACCGATGCACAAATTGAACCTGGAAAACCATTGTATCCTTTAAATGATGGGATGCCACCACGTTTTCTAATCTCAGCTTCGGCAATTTGATCAAGTTCATATGTTGTGATGCCAGGGCGAATGTGTTTTTCTAATGCAAGACGGGTTTGATGCAAAATGGTCCCTGCTTCTCGCATAAGGCCGATTTCTCGGTCTGACTTTAATTGAATCAATGATGTTCACCTAATGCTTTCATAATGTCTTGATTGGTTTTTTCAATCGTTTGTGAGCCATCTGCATGAATGACGCGGCCCGATTGTTCATAATAATCAATGACTGGTTCGGTTTGACGATGATAAATTTCTAAACGTTTACTAACTGTTTCTTCATTGTCATCGTCTCTTTGAATTAAACGGCCACCACATGTATCACAAATATTTTCAACTTTAGGTGGGTTGTTAACGATGTGATAAATGCGGCCACAGTTTTCACAAATGCGGCGCCCACCGATTCGTTTGACGATTAATTCATCGTCAGCATGAATATTGATAACCGCATCCAACTGCCAGCCTTTTTCTTCTAAAAACTGATCTAAAGCAATGGCTTGAGGGATACTTCTGGGGTACCCGTCAAAAAGGAAGCCATTTTGGGCATCAGGTTGTGATAGGCGGTGGCGAACAATTTGGTTGGTAATGTCGTCGGGTACGAGTTCGCCCCTATCAATATATTCGTGAGCTATTTTGCCGAGTGGTGAATCTTGTTGAAATAGCTCGCGGAAAATGTGGCCTGTAGAAATATGAGGAATGTTAAATTGTTCCACAAGTATTTCTGCTTCTGAGCCTTTACCCACGCCGGGTGGGCCTAAGATAATGATTCGCATACGCTACAACATCCTATCTTATTTGAAAATACCACTATAATCTGCTTGGCTTGCGTCTGTTTCAATTTGTTGGGTCGTTTCAATCGCAACACCGACAATGATGAGTAAACTTGTACCACCTAATGTAATAGCTTGCGCTTCCATGCCTTGGAATCCAAAGACGATTGCGGTAACAATTGGAAGAATCGCTAAAATTACTAAATATGCGGTACCGATAACTGTAATTTTGAATAAAAGTCTTGCCATAAAATCTTGTGTGTCTTGATGAGGCCGTATCCCTGGAATATACGCATTGGAGTTGGCCAAATTATCAGCAATTTTCTCAGGATTGACTTGCATAAATGAGTAGAAAAATGAAAAGACGATAATTAAAAAGACATAAATGATAAAACCAATTGGTTTTTGTGAGTTAAAGATGTTGTTTAACCATGTGTGGTCTTGATTACCAGATGAACTAGTAAACATTAAAGGCAAACTCAAAATTGTTTGAGCGAAAATAACAGGGATAACTCCAGCACTGTTAATTTTAATAGGAATATGAGAGTCTGATTTTCCTTGACGATTTGCATATTGAATCGGTACTTTTCTTGTGGCAATTTGCATGTAAACAACGCCAAGTAAAATACCAAAATACAATAAGATAATCGTAATGAACCAAACGAGATCCCAACCGGTGCTCATATTCACAATGTATTTGTCCCATAATGTTGTCCACATTGCAGGTAAACTCGTCACGATACCAGCAACAATTAAAAGTGACGTCCCATTCCCAATTCCTTTTTTAGTAATTAAGCTACCAAACCAAATCATAATGGCTGTTCCACCTGCCATGACTAATGCCATGTAAATGTAGAAGAGATAGCGCATACCACCAGCGGTAATGGACGCTTCAAGACTGGGAATTAAAACGGTTCCTGGACCTGAAGAAACACCGATAATGAGGGCGTAGCCTTGAATAAAGGCTAAACCAATTGCTAAATATCTTGTTAACTGGTTAATTTTTTGTTTCCCAGTTTCACCTTGTTCGCCCCATTCTTTTAGTTTGGGGACAACCATTTCTAATAGTTGCAATGCGATGGAAGCTGTAATATAAGGGGAAATCCCTAAAGCCATAATGGAGAATCGTTCTAATGAACGTCCACTAAAGTTGTTAAGAATGGCCACAAAACTACCGCTACTACGCATAAAGTCAACAATAGCTTGAGTGTTAAATAGTGGGACGGTGATGTGACTCAAAATACGGACAACTAATAAGATTAGCAATGTGAATGCTAACCGCAACATAATCGTTTTGTTACTGAGTACTCTTTTGATACGTAACCACATATTAAATCACCTCGACTGTTCCACCTGCATTGACGATTGCTTGTTCAGCAGATTTAGAGAATTGGTGTGCTTTAACCGTTAACTTCTTTTCAAGTGTTCCTTGACCTAACACTTTAAGTCCTGATTCTAACTTTTTAATTCGTTTGTTAGCAATAAGAATTTCTGGTGTTACAACATCGCCATCATTAAATTGATTTAAATCGGAAAGATTAATCGTTGAATATGATTTGCGATTGACGTTTTTAAAACCTCTTTTTGGAAGTCTTTGGAAGAAAGGAATTTGTCCTCCTTCAAATCCTGGACGAGGACGGCCACCTGAACGTGCCAATTGACCTTTATCACCTTTACCGGAAGTTTCACCTCTACCACTACCAGGGCCGCGTCCTAAACGTTTACGTTTTTTACGAGCACCTTCTACGGGTCTTAATTCGTTTAACATGGTATACCTCCCTACTCTACTTCTTTGACATCAACTAAGTGTGAAATCGTACGAATCATGCCATCGATAGCTTCATTACGTTCTTTAATCACAACTTGATGAATTTTTCTAAGTCCTAATGCATGTGCTGTTTTAACTTGGTTTGGTTTTCTACCAATTAATGATCTCGTTAGTTTAATTTCTACTTTCATAATTACACCAACTCCGAAAGCGGAATGCCACGTAGTTTGGCTACATCTTCTGCAGTTCTTAATTCATGTAATCCTGCAAAGGTGGCACGCACCATATTAATGGGGGTAGAAGATCCAATGGATTTCGATAAAATATCGTTAATGCCAGCGAGTTCGAAAACAGCACGAACGGGTCCGCCAGCAATAATACCTGTCCCTTCAGATGCGGGTTTTAAAAAGACTTTACCTGCTCCAAAGATACCGGTTACTTCATGTGGGATTGTTGTTCCTACGGAAGGAACAGTAATTAAATTTTGTTTTGCATTTTCAATGGCTTTTTTAATTGCATCGGGAACTTCTTGAGCTTTACCCGTACCAAAGCCAACTTGACCTTTTTTATCACCAACAACAACTAAGGCTGCAAAACGAAATCGACGGCCACCTTTTACGACTTTGGTAACTCGATTAATCGATACGACACGTTCTTCAAACTGCTCTTCTTGTTGTTCAGGTTTATCAAATCTTTCTCTTGCCATGTCTTTGCCTCCTTAAAATTGTAATCCAGCTTCTCTTGCGGCATCCGCTAAGGCTTTGATTCGTCCGTGATATAAATATCCGCTACGGTCAAAAACAATTTGCGTGATTCCTTTTGCGAGAGCTTTTTCAGCGATTAATTTTCCAACTGCCTTAGCAGATTCAATGTTTGAATGTTTCAGGCCTAATTCTTGAGTCCGTGCACTCATAATTGTCGTTTGTTTAACATCATCGATAAGTTGAACATAAATTGCTAAATTTGAACGGTAAACACTTAATCTTGGGCGATCCACAGTGCCTTTGATTGTTTTTCTTATTCTTAGATGACGTTTGCTTCTAGCTTCATTTCTAGATATTTTCTTAATCATATGTGTGCCCTCCCTTATTTAGCAGTCTTTCCAGCTTTACGAGGAACGTATTCCCCAACATAACGAATTCCTTTACCTAAGTAAGGTTCTGGTTTTCTTATGCTTCTAATTTTCGCTGCAAATTCACCAACAACTTGTTTGTCTGCTCCTTCGATCGTAATTTCTGTATTACGCGGAATAGTAACAGTAACACCAGTGGGAATTTTGAGCTCAACTGGATGGGAAAATCCCATATTTAGAACAACTGTATCTCCTTGGAGTTGAGCACGGTAACCAACACCACGGATTTCTAATTGTTTTTTAAATCCATCTTTAACACCGGTCACCATGTTTTGTAAAATAGCTCTTGATGTACCATGGATTTTTTTAGAAAATAATTCTTCATTTGGACGAGCAACTTTAATTTCGTTCTCTTCCATTTTAATACTAATACTTTGATTGAATTGAAATTCAAGTTGACCTTTTGGACCTTTAACTACAACGTAATTTTCAGGGCTAACAGTGACGGTAACGTCAGCAGGAACTTGAATCACTCGATTACCTATACGTGACATAATTTCCTCCTTTAGATTACCAAACGTATGCTAGCACTTCGCCGCCAACTTGAGCTAAGCGTGCTTCACGATCGGTCATAATACCTTTTGATGTTGAGATAATAGCAATCCCTAACCCATTTAAGACTTTGGGAAGTTCATCAACAGATGCGTAAACGCGAAGTCCTGGTTTCGATATCCGTTTTAAACCTTTAATTACACGTTCGTTACCGGTTGTGTATTTTAAAGTAACTACTATTTTTCCTTGAACACCTGATTGAACGGCTTTATAATCAACGATAAATCCTTGTTTTTTTAGAACATTTAAAATATCTGATTTAAGACGTGAAGCAGGTATTTCTACTTTTTCATGACGCTCTTTATTTGCGTTGCGAATACGAGTTAGCATATCCGCGATCGGATCAGTCATAACCATGTTTCTTCCTCCTTAATTACCAACTAGCTTTTTTGACACCAGGTAGTTCACCTTTATGTGCCATTTCACGGAATTTAAGACGTGATAAGCCAAATTTGCGTATATAACCACGTGGACGTCCGTCAATTGAATCACGATTTCTTAATCGCGTCGCTGAAGCGTTTCTTGGTAATTTTTGTAAGCCTTCATAGTCGCCTTTAGCGCGTAATTCTCTAACTTTATCGCGGTAGCGTTCGACAATTTCACGACGTTGTTGATCTTTAACGATTTTTGATTTTTTTGCCATCATACGCCTCCTATTTTCTAAACGGCATGCCAAGATGAGTGAGCAGTGCTCGTCCTTCTTGATCGGTTTTAGCCGTTGTCACAATAACAATATCCATACCACGAACTTTTTTAACTTTGTCTAAACTGATTTCTGGAAAAATAATTTGTTCGCGAACACCAACAGTATAGTTGCCTCGTCCATCAAAAGCATTTTCGGAAATTCCTCTGAAGTCTCTTACTCGCGGTAAAGCAACAGAAACTAATTTGTTAAAAAAGTGGAACATTCTTTCTCCACGAAGGGTGACTTTTGCACCAATCGGCATGCCTTCTCTTAATTTAAAGTTAGAGACAGATTTTTTAGCTTTAGTAATAATCGGTTTTTGACCGGTTAAAGCTGTCAGTTCTAAAACTGCATCGTCTAATACTTTGGGATTAAAGACTGCATCACCAACGCCCATGTTAACAACTATTTTTTCAAGTCTGGGCACTTCCATGACGGATGAGTAGTTAAATTCTTTAACGAGTTCGGGTTTGACAACGTTATTATATTTATCTTTAATAATGCTCATGTTCAAACTCCTTATTTATCAAGGCTTTCGCCTGATTTTTTAGCATATCGTACTTTTTTACCATCAACAAAACGATGACCAATCCGTGTTGGTTGTCCTGTTTTAGGATCGACGATTGCTACATTAGAAACATGAATCGGTGCTTCTTTTTCTATAATGCCGCCTTTATCATTTGCTTGCGTTGGACGTTGATGCTTTTTAACGATGTTAACGCCTTCAACTAAAACGCGTTCTGTTTTTGGATAAACACGAATGACGCGGCCTGTTTTACGTGTTTTATTTCCTTTTTTATCTGTTACATATTGATCGCGTCCAGCAATCACTGCAACTGTATCTCCAGCTTTAATATACATAGACGTGACCTCCTTATAACACTTCTGGAGCTAATGAGACAATTCTCATAAAGTTTTTATCTCTTAACTCGCGAGCCACGGGTCCAAAAATACGGGTTCCACGTGGTGTCATATCTTCTTTAATAATAACAACTGCATTTTCATCAAATTTAATATGTGAACCATCGGGACGACGAAGTCCTGTTTTAGTTCTGACGATAACTGCTCTAACGAGTTCGCCTTTTTTAACCATCCCTGCAGGTGTCGCTTTCTTTACTGTAACGGCAACGATGTCACCAATGTTAGCGTAACGGCGACGGGTTCCCCCTAAAACTTTGACGACAAGGACTTCTTTAGCACCACTGTTATCAGCAACCGCTAATCTACTTTCTTGTTGAACCATTTCGACTTCCTCCTTACGCTAAATCGGATTTAGCTATTACCTTTAAGAGACGAAATCTCTTGGTTTTTGATAATGGTCTTGTGTCAGTGATCATCACTTTATCACCAATACCTGCTAAACCTTCTTCATCATGCACATGAAATTTTTTCGACACTCTTACACGTTTCCCGTATAAAGGTGCTTTTTTATATGTATCGACAACCACGGTAATCGTTTTGTCCATTTTGTCAGATACGACGATGCCCGTATATTGTTTTCTTTTATTACGTTCCATGGTATCCTCCTTATTCTGTCCGTTCACTAATGATTGTCTTCATTTGTGCGATGGTTTTCTTAACTTGACCAATACGAGCTGTATTTTCAAGTTGTCCTACTGCGAGTTGAAAGCGAAGATTAAATAATTCTTGTTTAAACTCAACGATACGTTTTTCCAAATCAGGTGTGCTGATTTTTCTAATTTCTGACGCTTTCACGCTTGCTCACCTCTTTTAACAATCTTCGTTTTAATCGGTAATTTATGTGCAGCTAAGCGGAGTGCTTCGCGAGCAACGACATCAGAGACACCGTTGATTTCAAACATAATTTTACCTTCTTTAACGACTGCCACCCAATGGTCAGGGGCCCCTTTACCAGAACCCATCCGTACTTCAAGTGGCTTTTTTGTTTTAGCCATATGTGGGAAGATGTTAATCCATACTTTCCCAAGTCTTCTCATATGTTTAGTCATTGCGATCCGGGCAGCCTCGATTTGACGGTTTGTAATCCAAGCGCCTTCTACTGCGACTAATGCATAGTCACCGTTAATGATTTCGTTCTTACCTTTAACTTTACCTTCATAGCTGACGCGATGAGGGCGACGAAATTTTGTTCTTTTGGGCATTAACATAATTATCTGCCTCCTTTACCACGCGGTGGACGACTACGTCTTGGACGTGGAGTTCTTTCATCAAGTTTTCTCAAGTTTTCTTCTCGAGTTTGTCCAGGTAGTACTTCACCATTATAAATCCATACTTTTACGCCTAAAATTCCGTAAGTTGTATGAGCTTCCGCGGTTGCATAGTCAATATCTGCACGTAATGTGTGGAGAGGAACTTGACCTTCAGAATAACCTTCACTTCTCGCCATTTCAGCTCCGCCTAAACGGCCTGATACCAAGGTGCGAACACCTTTAGCTCCAGCTTTAAGAGCTCGTTGAATAGCAATTTTTTGAGCTCGTCTAAACGAAGCACGGCTTTCTAATTGTTCAGCAATGTTTTGAGCAACTAAAGTTGCAACTCTTTCTGGTCTTTTTACTTCAACGATGTTGAAGACAACTTCTTTTTTAGTAATTTTTTCTAATTGAACCATGGCTTTCTTTTTTGTTTCAGCATCACGGCCAATAACCATACCAGGTTTTGCTGTATGTAAAGTGATCTTAACGCGATCTTTACCGCCTCTACCTTTCACTCTTTCGATTTCGATATGTGAAACAGCAGCTTTTCGATAAAATTCATTAAGGAATGAGCGAATACTAGCGTCTTCTTTAACAAGCATTGGGATTGAGTTTTTATCTGCATACCATTTAGATTCCCAATTGCGAATGACACCAATTCTCATGCCGATAGGATTTACTTTCTGACCCATTGTTTCACCACCTCTACTCTCTTTCTGCCACAACTACAGTGATGTGACTTGTTCTTTTCTTAATAATGTCTCCTTGACCTTTTGCACGAGGCAAGAGTCTTTTAAGACGTACACCTTCATTGACAAATGCTTCTTTAACATATAAGTTATCGGCATTTGCATTTTGGTTATGTTCTGCATTTGCTACAGCACTATTTAGCACCTTAAGAATAATTGGTGAGGCTGCTCGTGGTGTAAACATTAAAATGGCTTGTGCTTCTTTAATGTCTTTGCCACGGATTAAGTCGATGACTAATCTTGCCTTGCGTGGAGCAATGCGAACAGTTTTAGCTACAGCTTTACTTTCCATCATTTTCTCCTCCAATTATTTTCTCTTAGCTCTTTTATCTTCTTTGTTATGACCATAATAAGTACGTGTTGGTGCAAACTCACCAAACTTATGGCCAACCATGTCTTCAGTAATATAAACTGGAACATGGGATTTACCGTTATAGACAGCAACGGTGTGTCCAACGAATTCAGGGAAAATCGTTGAACGGCGTGACCATGTTTGGATCACTCTTTTTTCATTTGCAGCATTTTGTTTCCGTACTTTATTTAATAAATGTAAGTCACAAAATGGTCCTTTTTTAACTGAACGTGCCATTATTTTCCTCCTACTTCGTACGACGACGAACGATTAGATCGTTAGACGCTTTCTTTTTATCACGGGTCTTAATGCCGCGTGCTTTTTTACCCCATGGAGTCATTGGTGAAACACGACCAATTGGTGCTTTACCTTCACCACCACCGTGTGGGTGATCATTGGGGTTCATAACTGACCCTCTAACTGTGGGACGAATTCCCATATGTCTTGAGCGACCAGCTTTACCAATGTTAACTAATTCCCAAGATTCATTACCGACTGTACCGATTGTTGCACGGCAAGTTCCTAAGATCTTTCTCACTTCTCCTGATTGTAGGCGAACGAGAACGTATTTCTCTTCACGTCCAAGAATTTGAACGGAAGCGCCTGCACTACGTGCAATTTGGCCGCCTTTTCCAGGTTTTAATTCAATGTTGTGTATAAAAGTACCAATTGGGATGTTCATAATTGGCATTGCATTACCAACGATGATGTCAACTTGTTGTCCTGAAACAATTTCATTTCCAACTTCTAATCCTTTTGGAGCTAAGATATATCTTTTTTCTCCATCTAAGTAGTGAATTAAAGCAATATTAGCTGTTCTGTTTGGATCGTATTCAATCGCTGCAACTTTTCCAACAATATTGTCTTTATTCCGTTTAAAATCAATTACACGATATTTTCTTTTCGCTCCACCACCGATGTGTCTAACGGTTATTTTACCGTGGTTATTCCGGCCTCCGGTGCGAGAAAATGGCTCAAGTAGTGATTTTTCAGGAGTAGTTTTAGTGATTTCTGTGTACGATAACACACTCATGTTACGACGACCATTGGTTGTCGGTTTGTATTTTTTAACCGCCATTTGGTTAAACCTCCTCTAATCTTTCACTTATAGTGTGAAGGCATCAATCTTTTGACCTTCAGCTATTTTTACGACAGCTTTTTTATAGCCTGACGTATATCCTTCATATTTACCCATTCTTTTAAACTTTGGTAAAACAGTTATAGTATTAACTGATAAAACATTTACTTTAAAGATTGCTTCAATTGCTTTTTTAATTTCAACCTTATTTGCTTTTTTGTTTACTTTAAAAGTGTATCTGTTTTGACTTTCAATTAATTTTGTACTTTGCTCAGTAATAATTGGAGCAATAATCATTTCGTAATATTTAGTCATTGCCTAGAACCTCCTCTAAAGATTCAATTGCATCTACTGTCAAAATTAAATTCTTAGCATTTAAAATGTCGTACACACTTACGTGAGTGGCAAGTGAGTAGCTGATACCTGGAATATTTTGTCCAGAGTAAATGACGTTTTCACTAAAAGCTTTATCAACAACTAACGTTTTTCCAGTAATTTCTAAGTTATTTAAGAACTGAACAAATGCTTTTGTTTTAGGTTGATCAAATTGAATCATATCAACAACTTTTAGTTGTCCTTCTTTCAATTGATAAGATAAAGCAGAACGTAAAGCTAAGTTTCTTACCTTTTGGTTTAATTTGACTTTGTAGTTTCTAGGCGTGGGACCAAAGGTAACTCCACCTGTTCTCCATAATGGCGAACGAATGGATCCGTGACGAGCTCTACCTGTTCCTTTTTGTCTCCATGGTTTTCTTCCACCACCAGAAACTTCACTACGATCTTTAACACTGTGGGTTCCTTGTCTCATAGCTGCTCGTTGAGCATTGACTACATCGAACAATGCTTGTTGATGAGGTTCGATACCAAATACATAGTCTGATAAAGTAATATCAGATACTTTTTCACCTGATTGATTATACACATTAATTTTTGGCATAATAATCCTCCTTACTTCTCACTTTTAACGGCAGTTTTAATCATAACAAAACCTTTTCTTGGTCCTGGAACACTGCCACTAATTAGTAAGAGTTCATTTTCAACATCAACGCCAACAACTTTAAGGTTTTGAATTGTCACTTTTTCATAACCCATTTGACCTGGTAATTTTTTACCTTTTAGTCTACCTTTAACTGCTCCCATTGCACCTGGACCGCGATGATATCTTGATCCGTGTGTTTGAGGGCCAGTACGTTGGTTATGTCTTTTAATTGTTCCTGCAAAACCTTTACCTTTAGAGGTACCGGTAACATCAACAACGTCGCCGATTTCAAATAAGTCCGTACTTACTTTATCTCCAACTGCTAATTTCAACAGCTCATTGTTAAGTGCTTCTTTAAAACGGACTTCTTTAACGAAGCGCTTAGGTGCTGTGTTAGCTTTTTTCACATGACCGAGTTCAGGTCTGTTACTTAAATTTTCGCGTTTTGTTTGGAAGCCAATTTGAGTTGCTACATAACCATCTGTTTCAATGGTTTTCTGTTGCAAAACAACGTTGTCTGCGGTGTCAATAACGCTAACCGGAATTAGAAGACCATTTTCATCAAAGATTTGGGTCATTCCGATCTTTCTACCTAAGATTCCTTTTGCCATAGTTATACCTCTTTCTTATTTTTTCAATACGATATCAATTCCTGAAGGCAAATCAATATCCATTAAAGCGCTAATTGTTTTTGGATTTGGTTCAACAATTTGGATTAGTCTTTTATGAGTTCTCCGCTCAAATTGTTCACGAGAATCTTTGTTCACGTGTGGAGAGCGTAAAACTGTGAAAATTTCCTTCTCAGTTGGAAGGGGGATTGGTCCTTGAATAGTAGCTCCTGTTCTAAGAACGCTATCGACAATCTTTTTTGCTGCTTGATCCAATAATCTGTGATCATACGCTTTTAAACGAATTTTAATTACATCTTTCGCCATTTCTTTATCTCCTTTCGCCTATAATTTTTTATAGACTAGCTCCATGGAAAAACTCGGCAACATAGACAACGGCTATCCGTGTGCCAACAACCTCCCATTTCATAGCCTTTTCGTGATTTCGCACGAACCTTTTATATTATATACGAACAAAGGGGTAATTGCAACCCCTTCACTCACTTTTTGTTCTTTTTTTTCTTTTCTTTTTTGGCTTTTGCAGCTTCTTTTCTTTGCTTATGGACGCCGACATAGCGACCTCTTGTGGATTCATAATTAAATAGAACTTCTTCTACTAACCGGGCCTTAGAAATTTGGAAGCAAAAATTAACGAAACCAGAGTTAATAAATCTTCTTAATATTTCCTCTTGCTCTAGATGTCTTCCAGCTACATAGTGCAATAATTTAACGCCATTTTTCCGAAAATCTTTATGACTTTGATTTACTTCGTCCCATGTTAATGCTTCAAATTCTTTTAAGTCCAACTTAGCGAATCGACTCACATCCATTGCTTCTTCATTTAGATCATTTAAACCTATGATAACCATGTCAGCTATTCGGTAGTCTTCAAAAAACATCGTTGCAGATTCTGTTTCCATCATGGCACAAAATAGTGGACTTAAATGCTCAGGAACAATTGAGTTGATATGAATGTCAAAATCATCTTTCCAGTGAGGAATTTCAGATGCTGCCCGCAACATTGGAACAGAGATAATAACCTGTTGTTGCGTTCGATTGATTGCATGACCAATTGCTTGCATACATCTATCAAAAATGTGTGCATTTCCAGCTAAGTAAGTTAGATCGGTAAAGAGGCCTTTTTCATAATCAAGTGTCTTCAAGTCATTGAAATCGGGAAGTCTAATAATGATTTTTCCACCTTTAAATGCTTCGATAACTTCAACAAACAATTCAATAAGCTCTTCTAACGATGGCGGATATCCTCTTGTCATATAAAAATACTCTGTTCGGAAAATTCCTAATCCATCAAACCACTTAGATGTTGCTTTTTTCAATTCTCTTGTACTCGCTAGGTTTACGTAAACTTTAATTCTCTCTCTATCTACTCTTGGTGTTTCGTTCAGCTTAAAAGTAAATTTGTATTTTGTTTTTAGGAACTCTCTTGTTTGCCTTTGAGTAGGATTAATGATTAATTTATCGTAGATTGTATCTAACAAAACATATGTTCCATCAAATAGTTCTTTTTCAGATTCCGCAACAGGCACCTCAATTGAAGACATTAAGTCTCTTAATCGTAAACTATGCTCCATTTTTTCACAAATAAAGCCTCTTATTTGTTTAGGTAACTGATGCAAATACTCAATTTTAAAATCTTTAACATAAATAATAATTTCTTTTCTCTGTTTTTTACAAAAATCATGCATATAGTATCGATCAATATGAATAATCATTTGTTCTCTTAATTGGTTTACAATCCCATAATAATAATCATAGTCTTCTTCAGCGTAAACCCATAGAGCTAGTTTATCAATATTTTGAATTCTTTTTTCAACTGCTTGATTAAATGCATAACTGAGTGTCATCTTGTTTCGGCTAATGTAATACTTCATCGTTTTCTTTAGTTCACTGCATAAAAAAAACGAATTAAGAAAATCGGCATCTCTTCCAAACATAACGCGAGGTTTTCGCACTGATTGGAATCGGAAATTTTTTAATAACGTTTCCATAATATCATATATTTTTTCAATGTGCCCGTTGACTTCTTTTAGTGAAATTGATTCTTTTAATTTAATATCGTTGAAATTAAAGATGTGACCTTTTTCAAGTACATCACCATAAAAATTAGTCTTCATGATTCCCTTTCATATGATGTTTGACTAGCAATGCTGAGCCTATCTTTCCAGCATCATTTCCAGTAATAGCAATTTGAAAAGGTATTTTCCCAGTAGAAAATCTTGCGTACTCGCGAAAATATTTTTGAACTAAATTTGTGAAAAAAGGGCCTGCCTTTGAAATTCCCCCACCTATGATAAAAACATCCGGTTCTACTGTAATTGCTAAAATACTAGCTGCGATACCAAGGTATTTGGCCACTCTATTGACTGTTTCCATACCGACTTCATCGCCCATCTTTGCTGCATCAAATATTTTTTTTACATTTAATTTTTCTGAATCTAAAATTGTTTTTTTACCAATCATTGCTTTTTTGGCATACTTAATTATTGCAGCTGTTCCACAAATCTGTTCAAGACATCCTTTAGAGCCGCAACCACAAGTTTCTACCAGTTCATCATAAACTTTCATGTGACCAATCTCGCCACCAAAACCACTTGATCCTTCTACCAATTGACCATTAACTATTATGCCTCCTCCTACTCCGGTTCCTAAAGTAATTAAAACAGCGTTATCATAAGGTTTTGCTAATGATTGATTCTCTCCCAAAGCTGCAAGTGTTGCATCATTTCCTACAGCAAAAGTAATGTGAGCAGGAAAAATACGCCGAAGTTCGTCAATTAAATTTGTCTCATTAACTGATAAATTTGCACATTTTTCGACATAACCATTTTTAACTGGACATGGAACTCCCAAACCTATTCCGACAACCTGATTCCAATTGATGTTGTTTTCTGCAACGTATTCAGATATAAATTTCTTGATGTCTGATAAAATTGTAGAAATTTCTTTGTTTTTAGATGTTTTAATTTCAAATTTCTTAATGTTTTTAACAGAATCGTAGTTAAAAACTCCAATTTTAATATTTGTGCCCCCAACATCAATGCCAAAAATATATTTTTCCATTGGAACCTCCCAAATATCTATATTATATCATTAAATTATCGCTTTGTTAAGATGAAAATAAATAAAAGTGCTCAAATGAGCACTTTAATATTTTTGTTTGAAATAATTGCTAATATTTTCTAAAGATTTAAGTAGGATTTCATCTTCTTGAATGTTTAAATCCACTAAAATAGAAGATACCATTTCGTCATGAAATTCATCGTGTATTTTTAAAACTTCAATTGCATCAGGTTTTAGTTTTAAATATACTTTTCTTCTATCTGTTTCATCACGATATCTCATGACGAATTTTTTTCTTTCTAAGACACCTACTGAAGTTGTTAGTGTTCCCATAGTTATTCTTAATTTTTGGGCTACGTTTCCCATCGTTGGATCATCTGTGTTTTTTATCGCCTCTAAAACATGTACTTCAGTCATTGACAAAGTAACACCACGTGACTTTAAAACTTCTTCTTCAATTCTTAGAATATGGTTGAACACATCGACCAAAAGTTCGTTAATTACTTCTTTAGCAGTTAACACAGATATCACCTATTTATATTTCAATATAACCAATTCCTAAAGTTCCAGGCCCAGCATGAGCGCCAACAACAGGTGTTAGAGGGACTAGTTCAACAGAAACATCTTTTCTAATTCGCTGTAGTTCAGCTTTTAATTGCTCAGCATTATCTAAATTATTTGTATACGCTATAAATAGTATAACATTTTTTTCGCGGATTTTCTCTTCGATAATTTCGATTAATCGACTTTGTGCCTTTTGTCTAGTTCTAATCTTTTCATAAGGAACTAAACTACCATCCTTTTGAATGTGTAATAGAGGTTTTATTTTTAATAATGTACCAATAAAACCACTGGTTGCAGACAGACGTCCATTTTTAACGAGAAACTTCAATGTATCTACTAAAACATAAATATAAATGCGGTCTCTGATTCTTTCCAAATGATTAATAATTTCGACTGTTTTTTTGCCTTCTTTAATTAGTCTGATGGCTTCTAAAGCTAAATAAGCTTGGCCATAGGAAACACTACGAGAATCAAAAACGTACACATTAATATCCCTAACCAGTTCCTTTGCTAAAATTGCACCTTGATAAGTGCCACTTAACTTAGAGGAAATGACAATAACTATAACGTCTGTGTATCCTTCTTCTTTTAATTCTTCATAGACACTAGCAATTTTTCCAGTTGATGTTTGTGAAGTTGAAACATCAATATTAGGATTTTCAACAACCATGTTATAAAAATCTTTGGCTTGAATATCTACATAATCTTCGTACTCTTCTCCATTCACGTTTAATGTGGAGCGAATCATTTTTACAGGATAATCAAGTTTCATGTAGTCAACACCTGAGTTACCACAAATGACTAAACCAATTTTTTCAGACATATATTATCTCCTTAAATGTTTTGAATATCAAAACTATTTTTATAAAGTAATAATAACACAAATAAGGATAATGTCAAATGATACAATTATTTTATTGATTCAAGATAATTTAGCTGTTGTAGGGGGTTTGCATCATCCTGCAATTTGATTAAATGAGTAATAAATTTACATAGTTTTTCTAATTCTTCCTGGTTGTATAATATGTTTTCTTTAAGACTGGTTTGAAAATTTCTTGAATATTCTGGTCGGTAAATCATGACATAGTTAACGACATCTATTTTTGAACTGATTAGGTTCTCCAAAAGTTGTTTATAACTGTTTGACTCTTGCAATTTTTTTGTATATCTCTCCTCACCTCGTTTTTCATCTTGATTAAACATGCCAAATTCGAGCACAATAATTAAACGATCATAGATTAAAAGAAAATCTGTTCTCATATGATTTCCGAAGATGATTGGATATTCCATAATAATAGAAATTTTTTCTGTTTGTATGCCTTTTTTAAAAACTAAAAACATAACTCTTCTTAATAACTCAAGAGTGTCAAGCCATGTAATCACCTCTTCGTCTTTAAGAGGCCAAATCGATATCTTTTTTTTGACAAATTCTTCTTTCAAACTGTTAAAGATGCTTACTTTTTTGTAAAACTCAGCTCGATCACGTAAATATTCTTTTTCAATTCTCCAATTAATATTTTCTAATTCGTTTGTAAAACTGCTAAGTTCTTTTAAACTAGGGAAATATTTCATGCATTTTATTTTCATTTTGTCTACTCCTTCTACTTTATAGTAGGAGAAAACTTGATTTTTACTTCTTTTATCTTACAAAATAAAAAAAAGCCCCTTGGCTTCTCATTTAAGGATGGTGGCTCCGGGCAGAATTGAACTGCCGACACAAGGATTTTCAGTCCTTTGCTCTACCGACTGAGCTACAGAGCCTTGTTATGGCGGTCCGGACGGGATTTGAACCCGCGATCTCCTGCGTGACAGGCAGGCATGTTGACCCCTACACCACCGGACCATTGGTTGCGGGAGAAGGATTTGAACCTACGACCTCCGGGTTATGAGCCCGACGAGCTACCAGACTGCTCTATCCCGCTATGTACTTTATACGAAATAATGATGGCGGAGGAAGAGGGATTCGAACCCCCGCGCCTTTTACAGCCTGTCGGTTTTCAAGACCGGTCCCTTCAGCCAGACTTGGGTATTCCTCCACTATTATAACATATTTAAATTTATATATGAAGAAATTTTTTGGTGGACCCGGTAGGACTTGAACCTACGGCCGACCGGTTATGAGCCGGTAGCTCTAACCAACTGAGCTACGGGTCCGAAACTGGTAGCGGCGGAGGGAGTTGAACCCACGACCTCACGGGTATGAACCGTACGCTCTAACCAGCTGAGCTACACCGCCAAAACATAATTTATCTCAATATGTTCTTTCAAACCTTTTTTTCAGCTACCCATAGTTACTCTAGTGGTTTGCGTAGAGAACAATTTCACCATAAAAGATGGTGGAGCCTAGGAGGGTCGAACTCCTGACCTCCTGCGTGCAAAACAGGCGCTCTCCCAATTGAGCTAAGGCCCCAAAGTGGTACCTGGAGTCGGACTTGAACCGACACGGACTCATCGTCCATGGGATTTTAAGTCCCACGTGTCTACCTATTTCACCATCCAGGCATAAATGGTAACCCGTGAAGGAATTGAACCTTCGACACCTTGATTAAAAGTCAAGTGCTCTACCGACTGAGCTAACGGGTCGTATATGGTGCCGAAAACAGGAATTGAACCCGCAACCTACTGATTACAAGTCAGTTGCTCTACCAGATTGAGCTATTTCGGCATTTAAGTGGTGGGAGTTAACGGACTTGAACCGCTGACCCCCTGCTTGTAAGGCAGATGCTCTCCCAACTGAGCTAAACTCCCCACTATTAGAGATTTGCCTGGCAACGTCCTATCTTCGCTCCTTAGAACTATTTTCAGCGCTGAAGTGCTTAACTTCTGTGTTCGGTATGGGAACAGGTGTATCCACTTCGCCATCGTCACCAGACATCTCTCAAAA